>Ga0080006_1147175_pt1 | contig 58137 bp, 53 predicted proteins | sample RS3BMetagenome_FD_69209 | JGI IMG/M metagenome (GOLD analysis project Ga0080006, IMG submission 69209) | Ferric oxide microbial mat and aquatic microbial communities from Rainbow Spring, Yellowstone National Park, USA - RS3B (SPADES... ...
AAGCCCGCCAAGCAGCTCATTTGCGCAGTGACGGGTGAGCTGGTCGACCGCGACAGCAACGCTGCTCAAAACCTCCGTGACTGGCCGGGTGATGCCAGTTGTGGCTCAGCTGGAGCCACGGCCCCGTTCGTCCCCGGGCCGTCCTCGGACGGTACAGGCGGCGGTTCAGATGCCCGCGGCACCTGGAGAGCGGATGTAAGACCACTCAGTGATACGTATCCCCCGGGAGGGGTGCCACCAGCAGTGGGCTTGACTCAAGTTCACCATGTGGCAACGGATGGCAGGCAAGGACGCGATCACCCCTCGGACTGGGCGGCGACCCGGGTGCCCGCGACCGCCTCGAGGCTGACCGAGGAGCTTCTGCCGCGGCCCTTGACCGAATCCGGGACAGTCGGGCTGGGATGATGGGCGCACAGGACGGACTCTTCCGGTCCGGTTTCCAATCGCCTTAGGCGGAACTCTTAGGAGGCAGAGCTTGGGTCAACAGATGAGGAGACGCCGACTTGGCCCTCTGGGTCCCGAGGTGTCCGAGGTCGGCATCGGCACCAACAACTTCGGCCGCCGTCTCGACAAAGAGGGAGCGGCGGCGGTGGTCGATGCTGCCCTCGATCTGGGGGTGAATCTCTTCGACACCGCCGACATCTACGGTGGCGGCGATAGCGAGCGATTCTTGGGCTCGGCCCTGCGGGGACGCCGCGACGAGGCTGTCATCGCGACCAAGTTCGGGATGCCCATGGCCGGCCTCGAGCCCTCGGATCGGCGTGGATCTCGTGAGTACATTCGGCGAGCCATCGAGGGGAGCCTGTCCAGGCTCGGGATCGACCACGTCGACCTGTACCAGATGCATGAGCCCGATCCCAACACCCCCATCTCGGAGACCCTGGGCGCTCTTCACGAGCTGGTCGAGGAGGGAAAGGTGAGGTGGCTGGGGGTCTCCAACTTCTCCGGCTGGCAGCTTGTTGACGCTCAGTGGACTGCTCGCAGCCAAGGCTTGACCGAGATCACCTCGTCCCAGGACGAGTACAGCCTGCTGAACCGGGAGATAGAGCGGGAGGTGCTGCCCGCCATCGAACACCTTGGGCTGGGCCTGCTGCCCTACTTTCCTCTCGCCAGCGGCTTGCTGACCGGGAAGTACCGGCGCGGGGAGCCGGCGCCACCCGGGACCAGGCTGGCAGGGTCGGCCCACGTCGAATTGCTCGCCGACCAGGCGAAGTTTGACAAGGTGCAGGCGTTGGAGGCCTTCGCCTCAGCCCGCGGCCTGTCCCTGCTCCAAGTTGCCATCGGCAGCCTGTTGGGGAGAACGGCGGTGAGCTCAGTCATCGCCGGAGCGATGAGTCCAGAGCAGGTGAGAGCCAACGTCGAGGCGGCATCCTTCGTTGCCAGCGCCGACGACTGGCGCGACCTCGATGCCATCACCAGCGGGAGCGAGCAGTGAGAGCGGATTTCCGCCACAGCCAAGGAGTCTGACCAATGAAGGTCTACATCTCGTGTGACATGGAAGGCGTTGCCGGCGTGGTCGACTGGCAGCAGTGCGGCCCAGGGCCGGAATTCGACCTCGGCAGGCGGCTGCTGCTGGCCGAGGTGAACGCCGCGATTGATGGCGCCCTGGCGGCCGGCGCCGACCAGTTCCTGGTCAATGACTCCCACGGGGCGATGCAGAACCTGCCTCCGGACGAGATCCATGGGCAGGCCGAATACCTTTCAGGGAGGCACAAGCCCCTCTACATGATGGAGGGCCTGGATCAGACGTTCGACGCGATCTTCTTCGTCGGGTATCACGGAGCCGTCGACGGGCCTGCGTCTACCCTGTCGCACACCTACAATCCCGCGGCGATCCTGGCGGCGGACATAGGCGGCACCCTGGTCGGCGAGGGTGGCATCAACGCTCTGGTCGCGGCCCATTTCGGAGTGCCCGTCGCGTTGGTGACCGGTGACCAGCACACCGCCACCCAGACTCGTCACTTCTGCCCCGGGGTGCTGGCGGTGGAGGTGAAGCGCTCGATCACCAGGATGGCTGCCCAGAACCTGCATCCGATGAGGTCACGTGAGCTCATCCAGGAGGCCGCCTCCCGAGCCGTTGCGGAGGTTCCCCGCCTGTTGCCCCCAGAGTTCGAATCGGGTGTGGAGCTGCGCCTGCGCATGCGCCATGCCGATCTGGCCGAGCTTGCCACCGCAGTTCGGGACGTGCGGCGGGTGCAGGACACGGATGTGGTGGTGGGAGGCGAGGGGCCACTCGCGGTCTTCCGAAACTTCGTTGGGGTGCTGCAGATAACCCGGGGGCTGGCGCTGGAACACTGAGAATCTGAGGCTCCACCGTCGCTGCGATTACATTGGCCCTCATTCGCCCGCTCGTCCTCTCCCGCCATGCCGGATACTGAAGTCTGTGCGTGAGATTGAAGGAGCGGCCAGGACCGAGGATGGTGGGATGGGGAGACAGGACCAGGTGGTGGAGGTGACCCTGGTGCTCCGGCCTGCGACCGAGATCGGCCAGGTTGTGAAGGACAGGGCCGAGGCGGGCTCAGGTGCGGCCTGGATCCCGCGCCATGAGATTGATCGGCTAAGAGGCGCCAGCCCAGAGGACATCGCTGCCGTCCGCTCCTGGATCAAGGGCATCGGGGCCGAGGAGGTGGCCTGCGACTCCAGCACCAGGATGCTGACTGTCTCGGCTCCTCTCAGCGTCATTGGGACAGCTTTCGGGACCACCGTCCAGCTCGCCGGGGCTGACGGTGACTTCCGGCGCACCCTGGGGGCGCCCGCAACGATTCCCGCCGCGGTGTCACAGTCCGTGGTTGCGGTTCTCGGAATCGAGACTGGTCCCTTTGTGCCCCCGCGTCTCCGGCGCCTCCCCTTGCCGGATCCGACCCTGCCCCTGGAGATCGCCGCGCCTCTCAGCTTCGAGCCGCCCGAGGTCGCCGCCCTCTACCAGTACCCGCCGGCGGCGACCGCCGCAGGAACCTGCATCGGCCTGCTGGAACTGGGTGGAGGCTTCCGGCAGTCCGATCTCGACACCTACTTCCAGGGACTCGGGGTGCCGGCGCCAAGCGTGGTCTCGGTGGCTGTCGCCGGTGGGGCCAACCAGCCGACGGGAAATGTCGATGGGCCCGACGGAGAGGTCACCTTGGATATTGAGGTCGCCGGCTCGATCGCCCCCGCAGCCCGCCTCGCAGCCTACTTCGCCCCCAACACCGACCAGGGGTTTTTGGCGGCGGTGCAGGCGGCGATCCATGACCGCACCAACTCACCCTGCGTCCTGTCGATCAGCTGGGGTGGCCCAGAGGCGAATTGGCCCGCCGCGACGATCCAGGCCTTCGAGCACGCGTTCGAGGATGCATCCCTCATCGGCATGACCGTCTGCGTGGCCGCCGGCGACAACGGGTCATCCGACGGGCTTGCGGACGGGCTGGCGCACGTCGACTATCCCGCTGCCAGTCCGTACGTCTTGGCCTGCGGGGGCACGAGGCTGGAAGCGGTCTCTGGGCGGATCACGAGCGAGGTGGTTTGGAACGACCAGCCTCAGGACGGTGCGACCGGTGGGGGGGTCAGCGCCGTGTTTCCCCTGCCCACGTGGCAGTCTTCGGCAGGGGTTCCGGAGTCCGTCAATCCTGGCCATTTCCGCGGACGAGGGGTGCCGGACGTGGCGGGAGATGCCGATCCTGAGACCGGGTACCGTGTTCTGGTGGACTCGCAGCCAGCGGTCTTCGGCGGCACCAGCGCGGTTGCTCCGCTGTGGGCGGCGCTGCTGGCCATATGCGCCGGCGCCGAGGGCGCCGACGTCGGTTACCTGGACCCCCCCCTCTACCAGGAACTGGGCCCGGCCGGAGTCACAAGGGAGGTGACCCGGGGTAACAACGGTGCCTACTCGGCCCAACCGGGATGGAACGCCTGCGCCGGTTGGGGGAGCCCCATCGGGTCGCGCCTCTTGGCCAAGCTCCATTCCGATGGCGGAGCCTGACAGTGGCGGGCTGAAACCGTGCCCCCTTGTATCACGGGGAAACGGATCGATTCTCAGCGCGCGCAGAGCATAGTGTGGCAAGCTCCCAGGGTGGCTGTTGTTGACATCGAGCCCACCAGACTGGCGGTGGGCTCGGAGATAGCTGTGTTGGCGGACGACCTGCGCAAGTCCTACCGCGAGGTGGAGGCCGTCAAGGGGGTCAACTTCCAGGTACTCGCGGGGGAGACCTTTGGATTTCTCGGGCCCAACGGTGCGGGAAAGTCAACCACCATCTCGATGCTCTGCACCATCATCCACCCCACCTCGGGAGTGGCTCGCGTGGCCGGATTCGACGTCGTCCGGGACCAGGCGCAGGTGCGCCGGCACATCGGCCTCGTGTTCCAGGACACCACCCTGGACGACTATCTCACCGCCACCGAGAACCTGAGTTTTCATGCGGAGCTGTATGGGGTCCCCAAGAACCAAGTCCGGGGACGCCTCCAGCAGGTGATGGAGATGGTCGGTCTGTGGGATCGCCGGGACAGCTTGGTGCGGACGTTCTCGGGTGGCATGAAGCGCCGTCTGGAGATAGCACGAGGGCTGCTCCATTCTCCGAGGGTGCTCTTTTTGGACGAGCCCACGGTGGGCCTGGACCCTCAGACGCGTTCCCACATATGGGGCTACATCACCGAGCTCAAGAAGCGCGAGAACGTCACGATCTTCCTAACCACCCATTACATGGACGAGGCGGAGTACTGCGACCGGATCGCCATCATCGACAACGGGGTGATAGTCGCCAGCGACACCCCCGAGGCGCTAAAGGCCAGCGTGGGGCAGGACCGGGTTGAGCTCCACACCGTTGACGACCACGCGACCATCACCAATCTCTCCACGCAGTTTGGGCTGGAGGCGAAGCTGAGCGAGGGCTCGGTGGCCTTCTTCGTGGATCAGGGCGAGGAGTTCGTCCCCAGGCTGTTCTCGGAGCTCGGGGTCAAGATTCAGTCCGTGAGGGTCGCCAGGCCCACTCTAGATGACGTCTTCATGAACTACACCGGCAGGACCATCCGTGATGCCGAGGTGACGGGGTCAGAGAAGATGCGCCAGAATCCCTTCATGCGCGCCAGGAGCCGCTAGGTTGGCGGCCACCAGCCAGGGCACCATTCCCGCCTTCGCCCCGGTCCGAATCGCCGGCAACGGGTTGGCCGACGACCTGCGCGCCATCCTGGTGGTGTGGAAGCGAGAGCTGATCCGGTTCCTCCGTAACCGACTGCGAATCCTCACCTCCCTGGCGCAGCCGGTCCTGTTCCTCTACATCCTTGGCACCGGTCTGTCGCCCCTCATAAGCCAGACCTCCCATTTCAATTTCCGCACATTCATGTTTCCAGGTGTGCTGGGTATGACGATCCTCTTCACCTCCATCTTTTCGGCGATGTCGATCGTCTGGGATCGCGAGTTCGGCTTTCTGCGCGAGATGATGGTGGCTCCGGTCCACCGCTGGACCCTGGTCTTGGGCAAGTGCCTGGGGGGAGCCACCGTGGCCAGCATCCAGGGAGCCATAATCCTGGCTCTGGCCGGCACCGTCGGGGTGCCTTACAGCCCGGTCATGATCCTCACCCTGTTGGGCGAGATGATGCTGACCGCCTTTGCGCTCACCGCCTTCGGCGTCATGATCGCGGCGCGCATCTCCCAGGTGGAGTCCTTCCAGATGGTCACCCAATTCTTCGTGCTGCCCATGTTCTTTCTCTCCGGCGCGATCTTCCCTCTCAGCGACCTGCCGGCATGGCTTGCGGTGCTCAGCAAGATCGACCCCCTGTCCTATGCGGTGGCCCCGTTCCGCGAAGCCGTATTCAGCCAGATCAAGTTGCCGCCGGCTCTGGTGAAGACCCTTGACCCCGGCATCTCGTGGGGGCCCTGGCAGCTCCCCGTGTGGTTCGAGATCGCAATGATCATGATCGCTGCCCTGGCCATGGTTGGGGCGGCGATACGTCAGTTCTCGCGCACGGACTAACGATCCGGCCATAAATCTTGTCCGAAGGCAAGACGCTGGTCAGGTCCGGCATGCGCCCTCTCGTCGCGCCGTCGGAGGAGGACGGGGGGCGGAGCAGCGCTTAGCTCGGACAGGGCTGCTTGCAGCCCTTCAACTCTCGCCAGGGCTCGCCTGGCGGCATGGTGGTCCACCCGGGCCGTGCCCGGGGAGTGCGGGTCTACGAGGGGCACGAAGGCGGCCAGGGCCGCAGCCACCAGATCTCGGTCTCCGATCAGACCACAGCTGGAGCAAAAATGGGTGCGCTCAGCCAGAGGCTTGGGCACTCCTTCTCCGCACACGCCGTTCTGAAATAGGGCGGGGGTACGCGTGATGGGCAGCACCAGCCCGGTGCCGGAGCAAGCGGCGACCGCGGCGGCCTCGGCCGCTATCGCACTCACCAGCCGGCCTGGGGTGAAGGTGAGCAGGCCGCGGCCCCAGCGGTGTGCCCACAGGCGCAGGTCGCAGTCCTCCACCGCCTAATTGGCGCCGCGGCCCCAGACCAGCTCCTGGGCACAGCTTTGAGCCCGATCTTCCCTGGCCCTGGTGCGAGCCGCCCCGGCTGCCGCCACCTTTGTCCGCAGCCGCCGGTACCCGGTGGAGAGAGCGTCCCGGCCGGGAGCCTTAAATGGCACTTCGGCAGAGTTGGCCAACCGGGGACCCCGGGGCAGGTTGACCGTGGCCGCTCGCTGTCCTGCTTCGGCTCGCCTCTTGGCGTCGCGCTGCTCCGGAGAGCTGGCCCTGAGCGGGGTTGCAGCAGCGCCGACAACGCTTCCGCGCCCTGGCCCTCCGCCGGGCTCGCGGCTGCTCCGTGAGCCAAGCCTGAACCGCACGGCTGGAGTGGATGATCACGTTGTCAAGCACAAGGTCGATAGCTGGAGCGCTCGGACAGGCCGCCAGGACCTGTTCCAGGAAGGCGCGGAAGCAGGCGCTGCTCGCACGCTGTTAGCGACCCATCCCACCTAATATGAGGGGGTGGAGGGTGCTGCGGAGCGAGTGTTCGAGGCGGTCAATCTCTTGGCCGATCCGATCTACCGGTACTGCCAGATCACCAAGCAGCTGGGCGACGGGGCCAGTTCCGAGCAAGCCCTCCTCGACCACGAGTGGCTGCAGCGGCAGCGCCGGATTCACCAGTTGCAGTCGGCCTGGTGGGTATTTCACACGGCCGAGCACTCCCGCTTCCAGCACGCGGTTGGGGCGATGCATCTTAGCGGGATGTTCACTGCCCACCTCTACAACAGCCTGCAGGAGAGCTTTCCCGACCTTCCATCCAGGCCCCTCGTGGAGGAGACCATGCGCGTCGCGGGTCTGCTGCACGACGTGGGGCACGGACCATTCGGGCACTTCTTCGACAGTCAGGTCCTAGCCCAGCACGGCTTGGATCACGAGGATGTGGGCAGGGCTCTGGTGCTGGGTCCGCTCCACGATCTCATCGCCTCACTGCGTCGGAGCCCTTCTGGGGATTTCGGCAAGGGCGAGTGGGTCGACCCCCGCTGGGTGGCCTTTGTGATGGCTCCCGCGCCGCTGGGGGACTTCAGTCCGCCGGAATGGCTCTCCGCCCTTAAGCCAATTCTCTGCGGCGCGGTCAGCACCGACAACATGGACTACGTTCCCCGTGATGCCTACATGTGCGGGGTCGCGGTGGGGCCGGTGGACCTTGCCCGCCTGCGCCACTATCTCTTTTTCAAGGACGGCGCCCTGGTGCTGCACCAACACGGCGCATCCGCTCTGGAGGTCTTCCTCGCGGCTCGCCTCTACATGTACAACCATGTGTATTTCCACCGCACGGTGCGTCGCATCGACCTGCATCTGCGCCCGATTTTCGCGCGCACCTGCGCCGGCCTGATGCCGGCCGGCAGCCCGCTCGATCATCTGGATTGGTATCTCCGACTCACCGACTGGTCCCTGATGGCGGAGGTGGAACGGTTGCAGCGGGCACCCCGGGACTCCGCGGAGGCCGAGCTGGGGCACGATTGGCTGGCCGTCACCGAGCGGCACCTTCCCCTCAGGCTGGTCTTTGAGGCGTTCCACGAGGTGAGCCTCCCCGAGCTGCGGCCGCAGCTGGGCGACCGCGCCCTGGTAGAGGCCAGAATCCGAGAGGAGCTTCCCGCCCGTTGGGCCGATGTCAATCTCGAGGTCGACCTCGCCAGCACCGCGCCCCGCCCGGAGAATCCCGCCCAGAATGGCCAGCAGCTGAGCCTCTACGACCCGATCTCAGGTCGCGTCGAGGTGGAGGCGGCCCCGCGTCTTCTGGCCCGTCTGCTGCCCGTGCGAACGGTTTGGCTGCGGGTCTACAGCGATCGGGACGAGGCTGGTGCGGTGATTCGCGACGCTGCGCTGGCAGCCGTGAACAAGATGTTGGGCCGGCCCGACTGAGTTTAGGGCGCTGCTCCCACTGGGGGGATCCCCCTCAGCCCACCCTCACCCTGGGGCCGGACGGCATCTCCGGTGCGGCCATCTGCTCAAAGTTCACCTGGCTGATCTGGCCCGCAAGATTGGACGCAACCTCCTCGAAGACCCTGGCCTGCGCGGACTCGGGCTGGGCCAGGACCAGCGGGAGTCCGGACCCGCCCCCGGTGCGTACGGCGGTGTCGAGGGGAATCTCCCCCAAAAACGGCAGGCCGCGGGATTGGGCCAGCTGGCGGCCGCCGCCGCGGCTGAAGACATCGGTGACCTCACCGCAGTGGGGGCAGGCGAAGCCACTCATGTTCTCCACCACTCCGAGGATGGGCACCCTCAACTGCTCGAACATGGCGATGCCACGTCCGACGTCGGCGAGGGCGACATCCTGGGGGGTGGTCACGATCACGGCGCCGCTTAGGGGGATGGATTGGGCCAGGGTGAGCTGGACGTCCCCTGTTCCCGGCGGCAGGTCACAGACCAGATAGTCCAGTTCCCCCCAGTTCACCTCGAACAGGAACTGCCGAAGGGCACCCGCCAGCATCGGACCCCGCCAGATCACCGGCTTCTCGGGGTCGATGATGGTCCCGATCGAGACCACCTCCAAGCCGTTCTTGTGGAGGGGAATCATGCGCCCGTCCTGGGCGGCGGGGCGTTCACTGAGGCCCAGCATTATGGGAACGTTCGGGCCGTAGATGTCGGCATCCAAGAGCCCCACCCGGGCCCCCGTGCGGAGCAGCGAGAAGGCCAGGTTGACGGCCACGGTGGTCTTGCCCACACCGCCCTTGCCAGCCGACACCGCGATGATGTTGCGCACTCCGGGTATCTCCTGGCGGCCGGTGACCCCCCTGGTGCGGGAGACGTCGGAGTCCCATTCGAGCTCGACTCTTTCAATTCCCTCCACTCGGCCGACCACCGCCTCTCTGATCTCCCCTTCGATCCGATCCTTGAGGGGGCAGGCCGGGGTTGTCAGGACCACGCGCAGCCTGAGGCAGGCACCGTCCAAGCGCAGGTTCTTCAGCATCCCGAGCTGCATCATCGGCCGGTGCAGCTCAGGATCCTGCACCTTGGCCAGGGCGTCCTCGGCCATCGCCAAACGCTTGCGGTCATTCACTGGCAACCCACTCCGGTTCGATCATAACCCAGTGCCGGGGAGGGTCCGGCCGCTCCCCGTTGTTGCAATTGCTGCCAACAGCTATCATCGAGGCGGAGATGGACGGGCTCGAGGCGCTGCGGGAACGGGGTAAGCGGCTGACTCCGCAGCGTCGGCTCGTCTTCAGTGCCTTGCTGGAGAGTCCGGGGCACGCCACCGCCGATGAGCTCTGTGCCAGCATCAGCCATAAGGTCCCCGGCTTCCAGAGAACCACCGTCTACCGCACCCTGGACCTTTTGGTCGAGATGGGGCTGGCGCGACGGGTGCAGCTCGGGCACATCAATGCCTACGAGCCGATTCAGGTGGGCAACGAGTCCCACCAGCACCTCCTCTGCGACCGCTGTGGAGCGACCTACGACGTCAGCGCGCCGGAGGTGCCCCAGTGGGTGGCACGGTCCTCGGCCAAGATCCACTTCCACGTGGACCGTGTAGAGCTTGTGGGCCACGGCACCTGCGCCGCATGTCAGCACGGTCTGGCGTCGGAGCTGGCCTGAGATTCACCCTGGCGTTTCTCGCTGAGCCTGGTCCGATCATCGCTCAGAGTGAAATCCAGCCGGGCCAGCAGTGTCCGCAGCACTGCCGCCCGCTCCTCTCCGAGGCCCTCCACCAAGGCTCGCTGCTGGTCCTTCGCCCTCTGGGTCAGCCGCCTTGCCAGATCTGCCCCGGCAGGTGTGGTGAAGACCTCTCGCGCCCGAACGTCCGACCGGGCGCCCCTGATCTCCAGAAGCCCCATCCGCTCAAGTGCCAGGGCGAGCCGCCGTCCATTCATGGGATCCGTGCCCAAAGCCCTTGCCAGTGCCCTCATGGGAACCCCTGGATTCTCTTGGGCAGCTCGCAGGGCGGCCGCCTGGGGCGCCGACAGCCCCAGGTCCGCGATGGATCGTTCCCAGTGTGCCCGCAGCCGTCGGTGCACACGGCCAACCAGAAACCCTATGCCCTGGCTCAACTCCAGGCGGGAGTCGGAGCGGTCGGGGAGGATGGGGCCGGGAGCTCCCGCCTCCCCGATCTCGGCCCTACTCACTTCCCGCGTCGGGCCCAGAGGCGTCGAGCAGCTCGCCCAGGATCTCGACACCCAGCGAGTAAGCGGGCATTCCCCCCGTGATGAGCGCCAGCTCCACCACCCCCATCAGCTCCCGCAGGGTGGCGCCGGCAAGCAAGGCGGAGCGCGCGTGGAGCCGGGCTGGCCCACCCTGTCCCAGCGCGACCAGCTGAGCGAACTGCACCGTCTGGCCGACCTTGCGCCCGAGGGGGTTGTCCATGATGAGGGACTGTCGCAGCGCCTCGATGGCGCTCACCGCTCCGCCTCGTTCGGTTGCCTCGGCCAACTTGAGCCGAACCTCGATGGACTCAGGAACCGACCCCGTCAACTCGCTGTAGGAATTCCTGACGGCCTGCCATTCGTCGGCTCTGCCGGGTGCCATCAGCGAACTCTCGCCATGGCCGCACGAACTTCCTCCAGAGCCTTGGGGGGGAAATCCCGTGCGCCCCCCAGTCCCTCCGCCGCCAGCTCTGCCTGAGCCGCCTCCTCCAGCACGGTGATCAGGGCGGCGGCCGCCTGAGGGCTGGCCGCGAAGGCCAGGACGCCGTGGTTTCCCAGCAGCACGGCCTTTGTGTCGGGGTGCTGGCGGATCGCGTCAACGATGCCTTCAACCGACCTCTCCGAGCCCCTGGGGGCCCATGGCACCACCGGCACCGGAATCGCCTGACCGAAGCGCAGGAGAGCCTCATAGCGGCAGGGGAGGGCGCGGTTTGCCATGGCGAAGGCCAGAAGGCCGGGGGAGTGGGTGTGGATGATGCCGCCGACCTCAGCCCGGGCGCGATAGACGTCCCCGTGCATCGCCACTATCTCGGCATTGGTGGGGTCCAGATCTCCGCTCAGGACCTGTCCATCGAGGCGGACACGGGCCATGCGCTCGGCGCTCAGATCCCGGACCATTCCGTCCACTGTCAGGAGCATCTCATCCGGAGCCACCCGCGCCGAGAGGTTGGCATGCCCGGTGTGGGACATCACCTGGTTGCGAAAGAGTGCCTGGGAGGCCTCCACGATCGCGAGGCGCTGGCCCTGTTCTGTCATCTCATTCATCAGTATCTCCCAGGGCCGGACGCCCAGCCCCCATGGTCTCCTGTGTAGCTATGCCTACATTATGCATAAAGCCGCGTCTCGGCTTCTGTTTCGAGATCAAAGATGGCTGCGGACAGCCACCCAGATGTCGGCGATCACCAGAATGGCGAACGAGCGCCGACGCCTCACCGCGCCCCGTGGACGAGCCCGCTCAGTCGCGCAGGAGGTTCGCGAAGTCCGTCTCGGCGACGGCCCTGGCCAGGTCTCTGCCACCGAGCTCAATCTCCATGGCCGTGTCATACACGAACCCGTACACATCCTTGAACCCCGCCGGAGAGAAGCCGCGCGCCAGCAGCCCCTCGCCCAGCTCGGGATCCAACCGCAATTGCTGATTGAGCTCCCGAGCCGCCAACAGCAGGGCCTCAAGAATCCTCACCTCGACCTTGAACTCCTCGATGAGGACCGGGTCGCCGGACTCCTCCTCGAGGCGGGCCAGCCGCCCGCGCAGATCCGCTATCTCCTCGAGGTACTCCGCCTGCTCGCTGTCTTCCATCGACTCTCCCCAGGGCTCAATTCTGACCCTGCGGCCTTCCTCAGATCAGTGGATCAGGTAGTGGGTGGCGATGATCGGGGCGATCAGGATGGCGATGATGTTGACGACCTTGATCATCGGGTTGATGGCCGGCCCGGCGGTGTCCTTGTAGGGGTCGCCGACAGTGTCCCCGGTCACGGCGGCGGCGTGGGCATCGGTGCCCTTGCCGCCGTAGTTGCCCTCCTCGATGTACTTCTTGGCGTTGTCCCAAGCGCCCCCACCGGAAGTCATCTGGAGGGCCACGAAGAGACCCACCACGATGGTGCCGATGAGCATTCCGCCGAGGGCGACCGGCCCCAGGATGAAGCCGACCAAGAGGGGAGCGACAACTGGGATCAGGCCCGGGATGATCATCTCGCGCTGCGCGGCCGCGGTCACGATGGCAACGCAGCGGCCGTACAGGGGTCGCCCGGTGCCGTCCATGATGCCCGGGATCTCGCGGAACTGGCGGCGCACCTCGTCGACCACGCCCCCGGCCGCCCGGCCCACCGCCTGCATCGAAAGAGAGGTGAACAGCATGGGCAGGATCCCACCGAAGAGCAGGCCCACGATCACGGTCGGGCTGCTCAAGCTGAAGTTGTAGTGGTGCTTGCCCAGGGTCAGGGTGTACCCGGCAAACAGCACCAGGGCCGCGAGCGCTGCGGAGCCGATCGCATAGCCCTTGGTGACCGCCTTGGTGGTGTTGCCGACGGCGTCCAGGGGATCGGTGACATTGCGTACCGACTCCGGGAGGTCCGCCATCTCGGCGATCCCACCGGCGTTGTCGGTGATCGGGCCGTAGGCGTCGATGGCCACGACTATCCCCACCATGCTCAGCAGGGCCATGGCGGCGACAGCGATCCCATAGAGGCCGGCCAGAGCGTACGCGCCCAGGATTCCGACCCCGATCACGAACACGGGTGGGGCGGCGGCTTCAAGGCCGACCGCCAGGCCCGCGATGATGTTGGTGGCATGGCCGGTCTGGGAGGCCCTGGCGATCCCGCGCACCGGGTTGAACTGCGCTCCGGTGAAGTACTCGGTGATGGCCACGATCAGCACCGTGATCACGATCCCGATCACGCCCGCGTAGAACAGATTGATGATCGGGTGCCCCAGAACCCGAGATGACAGCGCTCCACTGGAGTTGAGGGCGATGGTCAAAATGGCAAAGCCGATGATGGCCACCACCGAGGATGCCACCAGGCCGCGATAGAGGGCGCCCATGATCCAGCCGCCCTTGCCGACCCTGACGAAGAGCGTCCCTATCACCGAGGCCACAATGCTGATGGCCCCGAGGAACAAGGGATACACGGTGAGACCGAAATTGTGAAACTCCAGACCTCCCAACAGCATGGCCGCGATGGCGGTCACCGCGTAGGTCTCAAACAGGTCCGCCGCCATGCCGGCGCAATCACCGACGTTGTCGCCGACGTTGTCAGCGATCACGGCCGGGTTGCGGGGGTCGTCCTCAGGGATGCCGGCCTCGATCTTCCCCACCAGGTCGGCACCCACGTCGGCCGCCTTGGTGTAGATGCCGCCTCCGAGGCGGGCGAAGACCGAAATCAGCGAGGCTCCGAAGGCAAGTCCCACGATCGCCTGGGGCTTGTCCATGATCCAGAACGCGATCGTGACCCCGAGCAGGCCAAAGCCCACCACGAAAAATCCGGTCACGGCCCCACCGTTGAACGCCACCCGCAGCGCTGGCCCAACCCCTTCACGAGCCGCCTCAGCGGTCCGGTAGTTGCTGCGGACCGAGACGTTCATGCCCACGTAGCCGGCGCTGGCGGAAAGGGCTGCTCCGAAGAGGAACAGCAGGGCTGTCTGCCACCCGAGGGCACTGCTGATGAACCCGCCCAGCGCCAGGACGATCGCCAGCACAATTCCGATCACGCCGATGATGGCGTACTGTCGGTTGAGGTAGGCAGAGGCCCCCTCTCTGATCGCCTGCCCTATCTCCTGCATCCGCTCGTTGCCCGGGGATCGGCGCAGGACCCAGCGGGTGAGGATGCCCCCGTAGGCGAGAGCCAGCAATCCAGCGATCAGGACCAGGATCAGGACGGATCGATTCATGAGCGCGAAGACCTCCCAGCCGCGCGGCAAAACTTCAGGAATTGTTGGAGCGAGCAGCGGCTGACGCGCAGCCCGCGCAGACAGCAGAAGCTGCCGGATTATATCTCCGTGACCCCCGGCACTACCATCTTCTCAGATCGAAGTCGGGCTGTGGCCACGAATGAGAGGAGGCGACGGCGATGCCACATGGCAGCTGGATCGTCACGATCGGCGATGAGGTGCTCTCGGGGCACACCCTGGACACCAATTCCAACTGGCTCGCGCAGCGCCTGAGGGAGACCCCCTATCCGGTCGCCCGCATCGTCGTGGTCCCGGACCGGGAGGATGCGATCGACGAGGTCATCCGGGAGGGGTTGAGACGGGAGGTGGGCCGAATTTTCTGCTGCGGAGGGCTCGGGCCAACTCCTGACGACCTGACCGTGCCGGCACTGGCCCGGGCCCTGGGAGTTGATCTCATTGAGGACCGTGGGACCATGGACAGGATCCGCGCCCGGGTCCGCCAGATGTACGAACAGGGGCGCATACCAAGTCCGGAGCCAAACCCGGGCAATCGCAAGATGGCCCTGATACCCAAGGGGGCGATGGTGCTCCGCAATCCGGTGGGAATGGCGCCTCCACTCGCGGTTCCCCTGGGCGCCTCATCGGAGCGGCGCTGGCTCCTGGTGCTGCCCGGGGTGCCCAAGGAGTTCAAAGCCATAGTGAGCGAAGAGATGATCCCCGTGTTCTGCAATGGGGAGAGCACGACCAGGTACGCCGAGGCCCATTACCTCGGCGTACCCGAGTCGCAATTCTTCCCTCTGATGACCAGCCTGGCCCGGGAGCACCCCGGGGTCAGGTTTGGCTCCTACCCCCAGGCTCAGCCGGGGGAGGTGATCATCAGGGCCTGCTCAGCCGAGCAGACGGCGTTGGAGCGGGCGATGCAGGACCTGCGCGCCCGCTCCCCCAAGCCGCCTCTCTAGCGGGCCACCCGATGGTTCTCGAAGCAGGCGCTGCAGTAAACAGGGCGGTCGTACTTGGGCTCGAAAGGCACCTGGGTCAGGGTGCCGCAGTCGGCGCAGACAACCTCATGCATCTGTCGTGGCGCACGTGGTCCCGATGACCCGAAGCCGCCCCCAGAACCCTGGCGCGAAGCCTTGGCCAGCTGTCGGCACGGCTGACAGCGGGTGGGCTGATTGACCAAGCCCTTGGACTGATAAAACTGTTGTTCCCCGGCCGTAAAGATGAATTCCGACCCGCACTCCCGGCAGGTCAGGGTGACGTCGACGAGGCTCAATCCGAGCATCCTCCAACACGCTAGCTAGCCAGGTCCACTCGGCCGTGCCTTGTATCGCCGCCCGTAACTGTCTGGCGGCCGGTACTATAACAGGCGCGCGGTAAAGTTGGAAGATCTCCAATGAAATTGGCCAAGAGTCAGAACGTGAAGAGGTCGATCCCACCCGCCACCGGGAGTTCGATTCCGGTGACGTACGAGGCCTCCGGGCTGGCCAGGTAGCACACGGCGGCCGCCACGTCGTCGGGGGTCCCCGGAGCCCGCATGGCCGTCCTCAGCACCATCCTGTCGACCATCTCAGGAGGGGTGGTGCGGAAGGACTCGGTGGCGATGATCCCGGCGACGACGGCGTTGCTGGTGATGCCGTGGCGGGCTCCCTCCAGGGCAAGGGAACGCATGAGGCCGAGAATTCCGGCGGCGGTCGTGCTGATGCTGGCCTGACCGAAGCCACCTCCGACGCCGGTGATCGAGGACATGAAGATCAACCTGCCAAAGCCCTGGGCCCGCATGTGGGGCCACACGGCCTGACTGCAGTTGTAGGCCCCCGTCAGGTTCACCCTGAGATCGCGTTCCCAGAGATCTGGGGACTGGTCCATGATCTGACCCACATGGTCGTGGGCGCCAGCGCTGTTGACCAGGATGTCGATGCGGCCAAACTCCTCCACCACCCGGTCGACGGCCTCCCGGGTCACCTGGAAGTCGGTCACGTCGAGCTGCACCGCCGAAGCTCTGCGCCCCATGTCGCGGATTTCCCCGGCAGTCCGTTCGGTGAAGACCACCTTATCGGTCGCCATTACCTGGGCCATCACGATGCCGCTGGCCTCGGCCACCGATTCAAGGTTGGGGTCGGACTCGACCAGCAGGTCGGCAACCACCACGTCGCAGCCGGCACGCGCCAGCGCCAGGGCGTCCGCCCGGCCCAGACCGCGCGAGGCGCCGGTCACCATCGCCACCCGCCCGGAGAGGTCGAACATCGTCATTCTGATGACCGAGTGTATCGGCCTTGACAGTGGACCTCGGGCCTCGCTACGGTCCGCGCGGAAGGTTGGTCACGGGTCGGAGCCGGTCGACAGGATTCTGGGAGCGCTGACTGAAGATGCGGATTTCTACCCTGGGGCCGGGTGCGCCTGCCCGCAAGACGTTGGTGTCCCTGGGCACCCTGCTGGTCGCTGCCGTGATGCTCAGCGCCTGTGGACAGAACGGCGAGGCCACCAAGTCCGCGGGCCAGATCCTCAAGGACACTGCCGCCGCCCTGCGGTCAGCGCACTCATACCGCCTCCAGGGGGTGGTCCCGGTCTCCGGCGGATCTGGGCGTTTCACCTTCGAGGTGCAGGGCCCAGATGTGGGATCAGGCACCTTCACCCTGGGCGCAACGTCCTTCCAGCTGGAGGAGGTTAGGGGCACGGATTACGTCAAGAGCAAGACCCTCTGGGAAAGCGCGGACGGAGGGGCGCTGCAGGGGTTGCTCGCCAACAAGTGGGTCGCAATACCCGCCGCCAACCCCCTGGCCCAGGCCCTCACCACGGGCCTGGCCGCCCTCACCTCCGCCAAGCAGGAGGCCGACACCATCCTCAAGGGGGAGCGCGGGGCCACGCGGGGCAGGGCCAGCACCTTTGGCGGCCAGGGCGTCGTCGAGGTTTTGGAAGGGAAGGCTGCGTCCGGGAGCAGCGTGCTGGTGGCCACCAGCGGAACGCCGTTCCCCCTGCGTGTCCAGGGGCAGGGCCCAGACTACGTCGACCTCTCAGACTTCAATCAGGCGTTCGGGATCTCGGCGCCGAGGGGGGCGATAAGCCTAACCGACGTGATCGCGGGCCTCGGCGCCGGATTCGGGCCGGGTGGAAATCGCAACTGAGGGCTAACCCAGTGGCCGCAGCTCCATTTCGGACTTGCTGAGGACCCTCTCGCCCGCCTCCGACAGCGCCTCCAACTCCACCACGACCGAGTCTTGGTCTGAGCGCACGACCCTTGGCTGTCCGGAGACCACCTGGCCAGAGGGGAGCGGTGCCGAAAATCGGCAGCTGACTCTGGACGCCCAGGCCCCGGCCCAGGACCACTGCTCCACAGCGGCGCAGGCGACCCCCAAGGTGAGCAGGCCGTGGGCGATGGTCGAGGGCAGACCCACAGATCTTGCGAACTCCGGATTCAGGTGGATGGGATTGTGATCCCCCGACGCCTCGGCGTAGGCGTTGATGCGCTCCTGGGACAGTCGCTGGTGAAGAGGCGGTGGGCCCTCATCCCCCGGCGGAGGGAACTGGCGCACGAAAGAACCACCGCTCATTGCTGCCCTCGCACCAGGAACAGACTGCGTGAGTGTGCCGCTGGAGATTGATTCCCGTCCAGCCCATCGCAGGTCAGCTCCAGAAACACCATCCCGCGCCGCTCCTCCGCCCGGGTGACCCTGCCGACAGGCCGGATGCGCTCGCCGAATTCCATCGGGCGCTCGAACCAGAACTCCTGCTCACCGTGCAGGAGGCGGGGCAGGTCCAAGCCGACGTCCGGGTCCGAGAAAAGGAGGGGCACGATGGGCCACAGGAGATAGACGGCGGCAAAGCACGCCAATGGGTGCGGGGGGTCTAGACCGCCGACCGCCTCGACAACAGTGGCCATGTAAGCGCGGTGGCGGACACGGTCCAACTCCTGCCAGTCGGCCTGGTAGGTCTTGCCCAAACAGGAGGGGTTGAATGCCATGCGACTAGACAGCATAGAGCCGAGCCCCCAGGCCGTGGCGACAGGGCTCTGACCAGAAGGGAGCCGCTTTGACACCCGTCACCGGGGTCTGCTAGGGTGGCCCCAGCGACCACCGCCGGGAAGCAGGCGGCGGTCGGTGGTGCCAGCAGGCAGCTTGGGGAGAAGCTACTTGCAACGTGCGGATCTGCGTCTGACCCATGCCGCCGTGGTCCTTGTGGCCTGCGGTGTGTTGGCGGTCGGATTTCTTTCGGGAGCGCCGGCCGGCATTCAGGCGAATGCTGCCTCGGCGGGCTACTGGCCCGCGCCGGCTTCCTTCCAGGCGGGCCAGTACTACGACAAGCCGGCCGCAGTTCCGGGCAGCATCCCGGTCCTGCCCGCCCCTCTGGTGGCGGTGCCCGCGGTGGCCACTCTGGCGAGCCTGGCCAGTCAGTACCACAGCACCGTCGAGGAGCTGTCCTGGGCCAATCAGATCACCTATGGCCAGAGCGTCCCAAGCGGCAAGCCCCTGCTGGTCCCGCCCCCCGGCCCGACCGTCCTGGTCCGAGTCCTGCCAGGAGAGACGCTGACCACGTTCGCTGAGCGCTTTCGCGTCCGCCCCGGCGTGGTGTTGAACTACAACAACCTGACCACCACCGGGAGGCTTGCCGCGAACAGCTTTTTGCTGATGCCGAAGGCGGTATCCCCATCCTCCCTGCCCTCGCAGGATTTCGTCCCGCTGGCCCAGGGATTCCCTGAGGTCGTGCCCAGCAAGCCGATGACAGTGGACCCGTTTCCCTGGGGACAGTGCACCTACTGGGTTGCCTCTCAGCGCTTCGTCCCCTGGAACGGCAACGCCATCCAGTGGTGGCCTGCCGCCCAGCGCTATGGGGTTCCTGAGGGGCAGGTGCCGGTGGTTGGGGCCATCGCCGTGTATGGCGGCACATACTATGGCCATGTCGCCTTCGTCACCAAGGTTCTCCCCGACGGAAGCTGGCAGCAGTCCGAGATGAACGTCTACGGGCTGGGGGTGGTGGACACCCGCACCATGACCCCAGGTGAGGACGGCTTCATCGGTTTCATCTACTGAGAGCCCAGTGAGAGACCAGCCGACCGCGAGCGGGACCGGTCGGCGCCGGTGACCTCCGCCTCCCGGCGGGCGCCGTTCCCCGCCCGCCACCCCGAGTGCGCTCCGACCGCAACCGGGCCGAGCGGCGTCACTGTCGAGAATCTCGATGGCCAGTGCCTAGGCTGGGCAAAACGCCCTGGAGCAGTGGCCAGGGGCAGGGGACTTCCAAGTTCGAGAGGCGTGGCAGGAATCGGGGCGAGGCCGGCCCGTGCCCTCCGTATTCGCACCCGTCTGCCCGGGCGTCCGGGCGAGGTGGAGAGTGGCGCGCAAAGCAGATGGGCCGGATCCGGGGCTGGGGACGGGAGACGTGGGCCTCTTCCGGCAACCACGGCTGGGACGGAGTCGGCGGAACCATCGGCTCTGTCCGAACGTTAGAACAAGACGGAATGCCGGTGCATGCTTCTATGCCATGAGGACCAAGCGCTCGCCCTGGAGGCGGCTTAAGTTCATCATCCCCTTGGTTGTGGTGGTCGTGGTCGCCGCCGCGGTCGGCCAGTATCTGCGCCCCCTGCCCAGCGTCAGGCTGGTGCGTACGGTGTCGGCGCAGATCAGGATTCCAGGCACCACGCCGACCCTTCCCTGGCCCACGGCAGGCGAGGCGGCCGTCGCGGTTCAAGGCGTCGGCACCCTGGGAACCCACGGGGGCAACCAGCCCGAGGCGATCGGATCGGTGGCCAAGGTGATGACCGCAGTGCTCGTCCTCAAGGCTCATCCGATCGGGCTGGGGGAGTCGGGTCCCGTCATCACAGTGACACCGCAGGATGTGGCGACCTACCAGGCGGACAACGCTGGCGGCCAGTCCGTGGTGCAGGTAGCCGCCGGGGAGCAGCTCACCGAGCTCCAGGCACTGGAGGCGATGCTCATCCCCTCTGGGAACAACATCGCGACCCTGCTCGCTCAGTGGGACGCGGGCAGCGAGGCGGCGTTCGTCACCCAGATGAATCAGGAGGCCGCCCGGCTGGGTCTGACCCGCACGCACTATGCCGACGCGAGCGGACTTTCCGCGGAGACCGTCAGTACCGCCATCGACCAGACCAAGTTGGCCGAGCTGGCTATGACCAATCCCACCTTCGCCAGCATCGTGGCCCTACCCCAGGTGACCCTGCCGGTGGCCGGTGTCGCCTACAACGTGAACAGCGAGGTTACCCACGATGGGTTCATCGGCGTCAAGACTGGGTCGACGCCCCAGGCGGGGGGCTGCTTCGTCTTCGCTGTCCAGCACAAAGTCGACGGGCGATCGGTGACTGTGATCGGAGCGGTCCTGGGCCAGGGCGGGGTCAGCGAACTCACGACCGCCTTGAACGAAGGGGTCTCCCTGGCCGACGCCACCTTCGCGGCACTCACCGCCTACACCGTGGTGCCTCGCGACGGTGAGATCGCGACGCTCACCGAGCCCTGGTCCAGCGCGGTCCCGGTCGCGTCGCCGCAGTCGGTCAGTCTGGTGGGCTGGCCCGGCCTGCTGGTCCACACCAAGCTGGTCTCGGATCGCCTGGGCAGCACGGTGGCGGCCGGGATGCGGGTCGGCACGTTCAGCCTTGCGGCTGGTCAGTTCCGCAGGACGATGACCCTCACCGCTCCGGCCCCTATTCGCGCCCCGTCGATCCGCTGGCGGCTAACCAGGCTGTGAGCGGGAAGCCCCCCTTGGGGGGCTGACCCGAGCCGGAGAATCAGCCGGCGAAGCGGTAGCCGATACCGGGAACCGAGTGGATGTAGGTTGGGTGTTCCGCGCTGGGCTCGATCTTTCGCCTGAGGCGGTAGACGTGCGCGTCCACGGTTCTGGTCTCGATTTCCACCTCGTAGCCCCAGACCCGGCGGAGGAGATCGGCCCTGCTCATCACCTGACCTGGTTTGCTGGCCAGTAGGGCCAGGAGGTTGAACTCCGTCAAGGTCAGCTGCACCTCCTGGTCGTCGTGGTACACCTGGCGGCGGCGCAGGTCGATGCTGAGCCCGGGAAACTCAAATCTCTCCTTGACCGGCTCCCCGGGCACCGACTCGGAGCGGCGAAGATGAGCGCCGATGCGAGCCACCAGCTCGCGCACCTCAAACGGTTTGACCACATAGTCGTCCGCCCCGAGCTCCAGCCCGACCACCACGTCGATCGTGTCGCTTTTGGCGGTCAGCATGATGATCGGGATCTTGTGCCCGTCCGCCCGCAGCTTGCGGCACACGTCCAGACCGGACATTCCCGGCAGATTGATGTCGAGAAGGACCAGATCCGGAGAGCTGCGCTGGACCGCTTCCAGGCCCTCCGGTCCGCTGGGTGCCTCCAGCACGGTGTAGTGCTGGGACTCGCACGCGAGCCTGACTATGTCTCGGGTGGGCGCATCGTCCTCGACTGTGAGGATGGTCTTGTTCCCTCCACTCATACTCCCTGTGCCTCCAGGTATTCGGTCACCGTGTTCAGGAAACTCTTCACCTCGATCGGCTTGGTGATGTAGCCCGAGCAGCCTGCATCCATCGCCTCGCGCTCATCGCCGAGCATAGCGCGGGCGCTGAGCGCGACGATGGGGGTCTTTGATGTTCGTGGGTCCGCCTTGAGTAGGCGAGTGACGGTTAGACCGTCGATCCCCGGCAGTTGGATGTCCATCAGGATGAGGTCATAGGGGTGGGCCTTGGCCTTCTGCAGGCCCTCCTGGCCATCGGTCGCCGTGTCAACCCTGAAACCGTGCCCGCGCAGGACCAGGGTGGACAGCTCGAGGCTGGAGGGGTTGTCCTCAATCACGAGGATCTTGTTCCGCATCTGGCCCTCGGGGCGAAGTCCCCGCAGGGGCAGGGTCACAGTGAAGTTGGCGCCGCGGCCGAGCTGGCTGTCGACCTTGATCGTCCCCCCGTGCAGGCCCACCAGCCGCTTGACCAAGGCGAGGCCAAGCCCGGTCCCTTCAAACTGGCGATCGGCTGCCGCCTGCACCTGAAAGAACTCGCTAAAGATCTGGTCGTGGTGTTCGGGGTCGATGCCTATGCCGCTGTCCTTGATCTGCAGCACCAACTGGCCGGCCCTGGGCTTGGTGCGGGTCTTGATGACCGCCTGCCCCCCCTCGGGGGTGAACTTGATAGCGTTGGAAAGAAGGTTGTAGAGAATCTGCTTGAACTTACCCTTGTCCGCACGCAGCAGGGCGGTCTCGTTGTCCAGCTCCACCACCAAGTTCACCCCTGCGCGCTCGGAAAGAGGCCGCACCACGGTCAGCACCTCAGCCAGGCAGGTCCCAACCTGGAACTCCTCATACTGGAGCTCCAACCTCCCGGCCTCGATCTTGCTGAGGTCGAGGACGTCGTTGACCAAGTTCAACAGGTGGCGGCCGCTGGAGTGGATGTTCTGCAAACACTCCTGCTCCTGCTGTGGGGTCATCTTGCCGGCCAGATTGTCCTTGAGGATTTCGCTGAACCCGAGGATGGAGTTGAGCGGCGTGCGCAGCTCATGGCTCATGTTGGCCAGAAACTCGCTCTTGAGGCGGCTGTTCTCCCGAATCTGGGCGTTGGCGACCTCGAGCTCATGCTTCTGCAGAGCTATCTCCTGAAGCTGGCGCTGGGCTGAGGCATGCAGGGCGGCGTTGTCAACACTGATAGCAGCTTGATTGGCGATCACCCGAACCAGAGCCTGCTCCAGATCGGTGAAGGGCTTAACCGTCTTGCGGCCCAGGGTGAGTGCTCCCACCACCCGGTTGGGCGACTCCAGGGGCATCACCATGACGCTCTTCGGGGTCGTCCCGGAGGAGAGGGTCTTGAAGCGGGAATCCGTGGTTGCATCGGCCACTCGGACCGCCTTCCGCTGGGCCACGGACCAGCCCACGATCCCCTCCCCAAGTCCGAATGAGGCCACGCTGGCAACCTGCTCGGTGTATGGGTATGTGACCATCGCCGTCAGGCGAGTTTCCTCATCGTCCAGGAGGAAGACGGTCTCGGAGTCGCACTCCACCAGCTGGGATAGGGCTCTCAGGGTGAAGTCGATGTTGACCTTAAGATCCAGGCTGGACGTGAACAGATTGCCAACCCGCTCCAGCAGGTCGACCATCGCCTTGTCGTCCATTGGCCTCGGATTATAGGTCTCCACAGAGCCCTCCCCCTGGTTTTGGCCGTCGGCCCGCTCGATCTGGGAACCACCCCCTGCGCGTGACGAGCGACTGCGCGGCGCTCGGTCGGCGCGTGGTGGGGTGGTCAGCAGCTCCAACTTCCCGTGACCACGAACGAGGCGCCGGAGCGGTTCATGAACCGAATGGCCATGAGGCCGGTGCTCAGATTCGCATTGAGGCGAAAGTCGCCTCCCACCCCAGCCCAGGTGGAGCTGGGGATCGCGCCCGCCTCCGCCGGGGCCGCATCACGCACCACCTCCGCCGTTGCCCAGTCCGTCTGGATCGGAAGGCTGGCAGGGGTGAAGCTGGGGTAGTACATACCCGCTCCCTGATACTGCTTCACCAGCACATCCAGGATGTATTGATGGCCGTCCAGTTTGACGATCATCGCCAGGTTGAACTGGGAGCTTGAGGATGGCCTGAATGCCCCACAGTTGGGAACTCCGGGCAGCAGATCCGGAGCCGGCACCGCGGCTCCGCTGACATGCCCTGTGAGGGCCCCGCTGACCGTGAGGCTCTGATAGGTGTTCGCCGCCGAAGTGGTCGTTGAGGCGTCGTAGGTGACCCCGGCGACCGCGCACCGCCAAGATCCCGTCAGATACTCGCCGAACGCCCGGTTCCGGGTCGCTAGGAATGCCAGGTTCAGGCTCCCGCCCCGGCCGCCACTTGCGATCACGACGCTGCCCGTGTCCGCGTCGCCGAACCCGCTCAACTGGGCTGAAGCGACGTTGGTTGCCAACCCGTCCGCGCCCGCAATCCGATATTGCCCTGGCCCGTTGTACATCGGCAGGCGCAGGCTGAGGGTGCTCACCCGACCTGGAATGGAGAGATCCACGGTGGCCGTGTAGCCAGTCCCCGGGTACACGCCGCATTGGACGGCGTAGCCTCGAGTAGCGGTGGTGGTCAGGTTGCCCCGCAACGAAAGGTGCTGGACCAGGGCGGCGCCTTGGGGCAGGGCCCCTGCGGGCAATTGCCCTGTTTCAGCCGCGGCCGGAGCTGGAGAGGGCTGCGATGGGTCTTCTCGCCTTCTGCGGGCCGCCAGGTGAGCTGGGACGCCGCCACAGCCCGTGAGGGCCACCAAGCAAGCGGCACCGGTCAGGATGCCGACGGCCAGACGGTTGAAATGGCGAGCCATCAATGCGTGGCTGCGCCGCCCAGAGGGGGACGTGTTGAAGTTGAGGGCATGACCGGAAATGACGGTACGCCAATTGCCCCGCGGAATTCAAGTCATGGAGCCGTTTTCGGTCGGGCACCCGCGAGCGGACCATGTCCGCCGAGGGCTCGGGCTGACTTCGGCACGGTTCCGCCCGAGATCCAAGCACCCGCTCGCAGCAAATGGCATCTCGATGACCTCGCGGCGGCGTGGGCGCGCCAGTCCATCTTCTCAAAACCGAACGTGGCGCCTCAGACCCCCTGCATCGACCTCGGAGTGGGGAGAGGGACGCGGAAGTGGCTGCCCCCACTGGTGAACAACGCGCTAGGATGCCCTGGGAGTGCATGGGTCCAGGTGGGCCCCTCGATCTTCAAAATCGATGGGGGGCGCCCAAGGCGTCCCCGGAGGGATCGTTCCCCTCGCCTCCCGCCACCTCAAATTGGCCTGCCCCAGTGGCTCCAGGAGCTCTCTCTGCTGCTCGGAGAGAGGGGTTTGACGGCAACGCTGACGGCAACGGGGGTCGGTGCCTCCAGCACATGCCCCGCCCTCTCTCGGAGGTCACGGTCGGTCGCTGGGGAAGGCCGTCCAACCGTCCTGGGCCCGAGCCGACCAGTCCCCACTGTCCAAAGGTTCACCAGTCGGTTGACTTAGGCGATCGGATCGCCTGGGGGTCCGCCCGGACTCCCAACTCCAAGGCGTGAGGGTGTTGTTCGGCCCCAGCCCGGGGACGCGCCCGCAAGTCCCACCGGACTCGGTCGGGTGGAGCCCGGTGGGACGAATCCGACGGACTGGCAATGCGTCTCAGCGAGCCCGCGTGGATGTTTGCCTCAATCTGGCCTAACTCGCGGCCCCGGAGCCAGGGCGAAGGTCACGATCACACGCGCTTCCAGCAGGACGCTGCCCGACTCGACCTCGACCTGGCTGGGGCCAGCGGCTGCTCGAGCCGGCTGCAGCGCGCCCATCATGTGCATCTTGACCTGATACCGGGGCCGGCTGCCGCCCTCTTCCTGGATCCGGATTGGTCGCCCCAGCGCCAACCCCAGAGAGTCCGCACAGGCCTCGGCCCGTTGCCGAGCGTCTGTTGCGGCACGCCGCACAACCTCCAGGTGCTGAGGATTGCGGTCGCTGACCGACCAGTAGGGACCGCCGACATTGGCTTCGGCCTCGTCGACCGCTCGCCTGATCAGGCTGGTCAGAGGCCCGTCCGCGTCCAGGCGGACCTGGACTGTAGCCTGGGCGCGGTAGCCGACTGGCTGGCCGTGCTCGTCATACCGTCGGTCCACCTGGACCCCCGTCGTGATTCGGCGCCGCTCCGGGATCTCGAGCTCGTCGAGGACCCCGACCAGGTGCTTGGAGTGTCGGGCGGCCTTCTCATAGGCTCTGCCCCGGTCGCGGTCCTCACCAACCACCTGCAACCGGATCTCCACCCGGTCAGGCGGCACACTGGCCGTCCCAAGTCCGCTCATGGTGATCGTGTCGAGGCCTTCCTGGAACGACTGGGCGTCTTCCACGGCACTCCCCCTGGTCAATCCTCGGCCGACCGGATGGATCCGCAACGGCTCTACGAATCTTCTCCCCAGGGACCCCCGCGCGCAAGCGGGGCGCGAGGGCGACTCGGCATCCTCGAATTCCGGCCGCGAACCAGCCGCACGATCTCGAACCATGGGGGGGGCCGCCGGGTGGCGGCGACAGCAGCGAGAGCTGGTTGCACCGGCCGTCTCGAGCGGGCCCGGCGTCATCGTCAGGCCCTTCCGATCACCGCGTCCATCCGCTGCGCCGCGGCTTGCTGCATGTCCGGGGTGACCTGTGACTAGCGGTCCAGAAGAATCGCGATCGTGGAATGTCCGAGCATCTCGGAGACCACCTTGGGATGGACTCGTTCCCGCAGCAGAAGGGTGGCCGCGGTATGTCTCAAGTCATGAAAGCGGATCTGTTGCAGGTCAGCCTGGGTCAGCAGGGGCCAGAACTCGCGACGAAGAACGTGCTCCCCCGTGAGGGGCTGCCCCGTAGGGCCGGTGAACACGAAGTCGTCATCCGTCCACTCAGCACCCACCGCTTCGCGCTCCCCCTCCTGCGAGATTCGCCGCTGCCGCAGGGCTTCCATCGCCCTCATAGTCAGAGCGATCTGGCGCCTTCCCCTTGCCGTCTTGGGCTGGCTCAGAGTCCATCCGCCTCCAGGCTTGGGGACCAGGGTCGCCACCACGCGCAGATTCCTGCGGTCGAAATCGACAGCACTCCACTGCAGCCCGAGCACCTCCCCGAGTCTCATTCCTGTGCTCACTGCCACCACGAAGAGGGCTTCGAGCCGATGCCCCCGCGCCGTGTCGAGGAATGTGAGAACCTCCTCCGGGCCCAGGGTTGTCAGGTGAGATGGACTCATCCGGGGAGGCCGAACCAGTTCAGCCACGTTCCGGGAGAGGCGACCCCAGCGCATGGCATCAGCCAGCGCTCGGTGGAGAGCCGAGTGGGCCTGGTGAACTGAAGTCGGACTCAGCCCCTTGGCAAGGAGACGGTCCTGCAACCGCTGGACGTGATCGGGCCCGAGCTTGGACAGCTGCACTGCACCCAACTCCGGAGCCAGGTGCAGGCGCACGTACTCCTCGTAGCGGCGCCAACTGCCGGCCCTGATCTGCGACCGGTCGGTCGGGATCCAGGCGGTCAAGAACTGCCCCACGGTCTCACTCTGACGGGCAGCGTCGCTGATGTCGAAGTGCTCGCAGCGAACCAGGAAGTAGTCTTCTACCTGAGAGAACCGCGTGCCCTTGAATTCGTAGTCGACCTGGCGGCGTAGGACGACGGGACCAAGGTCGGTCACCTCGAGTCCCGTCTCCTCTCGCACCGCACGTTTCGCCGCCGTTTCGGTCAGCTCCCCGGGTTCGACCGCTCCCCCAGGGGTGAACCACCAAGTGCCGGCGGCCGGCCGGGCGGAATCTCTACCGCGAAAGAGCAGAACCGCTCCGGACTCGTCCACCAGGATGACCCGGGCCGCCCGGCGTCGTTGCATGCTCGTCCCCGCATTCCAAAGGGTGCCGAACCTGGGATTCGGTGCGCCGTGGGAAGCATGTCTTGTTGGCGGCATGTGGTCTCTCTGGGGCCACCGCCCATCCACGGCGCCGGTGAAACGGTAGCGACCTTGCCCAGAGGGCTACGCACGTGCTAGCCGCTCTGGGTCGTGCCTGGCGTCCAGGCATTGGCCTGCTGATGCCACTCTCGTCGTCCATAGGCTCGCCTGTTGCCCCTCGCGATGCTCCGCGCGGCCGAGCCGTTTGAGGACCAGTCAGCCTCGCTTGCGCCCGACGATCTTCTCCGCAGCGGCCACGATGTCGCCGGCGGCGGCGAGGTCCTCCTCCAGCTCAGCGGGATCGACCGGATAGCCGTGGTACTCAGCGAGATTGCGCGTGCGGCGCATCCGGTCCAGCTGCTCAAGGGCCAGGGCGCCCGGGGTGGGGCCGTAAAGCTCTTGCATGATGAGGATCAGGTTGGCATGCGCACCTTGACCTCGGACCCTCAGACCGCGCGCCGCCAGGGTCGCAGTGCAAGCCTTGCGGGCAGCGTCGTAGGCCAGTTGATACGCGCCGGCCAAGTCCGACTCGCGGACGGCCAGCCGGGCGGTCCTAAGGTGCCGGCGCGCATCATCGAGGAGCCGGGCGGTGGCGGCGGGATCCGGTGCTATGTCATGGAGCAGGCCTTGGCGGCGCAGGTCGTCCAGAAGGTTCACGGCTTCTCGGCCAACGGGACGGGAACAAGCGCTCCACTCCTAACCGTGATCAAGAAGCCCTCCTCAGGTCGGGCCCACGCCTCAGGCGAGCGGACCAGGGCGTTGACATCAAGACCAAGCCGTTCCTCGGCGGCGCGGGCGGCCCGGTGAACCGCGTTCCGATCAGGCGAGCCAATGACAAGGACATCGAGGTCCTGAGGGGGTGGGCCCGGCTGCCCGGCCGCGCGTTCCGCCCATGAGCCATAGATCCATGCCGCCTGGATGCCTGGGACTCGGTTCAATTCTTGGGCGACAATGTGGGCCGGGCCAATCGCCTTCAAGACCAATGCCCTGACCTCTGGCAGGATGGGAGATTCGGGGTTGGCTTGAACAAGACGGAGGTTGCCGACTCGCCGACTGCGGAGCAGGCCGGCTGACTCGAGCCGGTCGACCTCCCGGTTCACGGTGGCGTGATGTACGCCCAAGCGGCGGGCGAGATCCGAGAGGGAATTCTCGGTGTCCGGGTTGATCAGCACCAAGACCAGCAGGTCTGCTTGGTGAGTGGAGCGGAAGAGCGGAAGGAGATGGGGCGCCGGTGTGTGCACGTCGTGCGCAATTATATGCGCTATGCGCACATACGCGCACCGGTTGCGGTCCTGACCAACACAGGTTGGAGTTGGCGGGCTGGGGCCAGGCTTGGCCGCTGTGCGCTGCCAGACGGGCGCGGGATTGGCCAGGGCGCCAGAGGGGTGGTCGCTCACAGCCGGGCAGTCCCCCGCATCAATGGGAGGGGACCGTGACCCACGTGGCGATCGAATGGAGACGACCCGGCGATCAAGGGCCGTGGGATCCTGGTAGCGACGTGTCCAGGGGCTCCTTGGAGCTGCCCGGGAGTGGCGGTCGGGGCCGGGACCGGGCTGACGGCAACGCTGACGGCAACGGCGCCGGACGTAGGCGAACCACGGCGGTCCCTGACGTACTCAGGTCCCGGAAACCGACTTCGTGGCGCACGCCTGCGCACGTCGGCGGACAGCATTTGGGGAGCTTCAAAACCGATGGGGGCGCCCAAGGCGTCCCCGGAGGGATCGTTCCTCTCGCCTCCCGCCACTTCAAATGGACCTGTTCCGGCGCTCCAGGAGCCATCTGTGGTCCTGGGAGCGTGCAGCTTGACGGCAGAGGAAGTCTGGCCGATCACTCCGGGTCCGAGCCGATCAGCCCCACCGTCCGCGGGTTGGCACCGCGCCTGACCTGATCGCTCGGGGTCGGCTCTGTGGTGACCGGAAGCTGACCGCTATCTGGGTTTCGAAGCAGGCACCGTCGGCCATCGGGGGACCGTCGGCACGAGTCGGCGTGTTCCCCCTTGCCCAGGCGAAAGGCTGGCCCCAAGGCGAGTCCCCCATACCGAATCGGCTCTGGGTGAGTTCGGTCACTGGCACCACGAGATGGGACCCGCCTCCATGCCTTCGGCCTTAGAGTCTTTAGCGTGCCAGCAAAGCGCCCATCGCTTTCCGGCGAGCCCCTGAGGCCGCCTGCAGTCGGAGCCCTGCTGCGGCGACCGGACATGGTCCGTCTGGTCGCCGAGCACGGCCATGATCGGGTGGTGCTGGCCCTGCGCACTGCGGTGGACGAGTTCCGCGCTGGCGCATACCCGCGGGCCGCGCCTGCCCTTGAGGATCAAATCGGCAAACGTGCCGCAGGTCTGCTGGCCCGCGCTCCGGGGCGACTTCGTCGGGTGATCAACGGGACGGGAATCATCATCCACACCAATCTTGGGAGAGCTCCGCTCAGCTATTCGGCGGCCTACCGCGCGGCGGAGATCGCGACCGGCTATTCGAACCTGGAACTCGACCTGGCCACGGGCAGAAGGGGCGATCGCCACGGGTTGGTCTCCCAAATGCTGTGTTCGCTGAGTGGAGCCGAGGCCGCTCTGGTCGTCAACAACGGTGCCGCGGCGGTCCTGTTGGCTCTGATGGCGCTCTGCCGAGGCCGGGAGGTGGTGGTCTCCCGGGGGGAGGCCATTGAAATCGGCGGGGGATTCCGAATTCCCGACATCCTGCGTCTCTCGGGAGCGCGGCTGGTCGAGGTCGGGACCACCAACCGGACCAGGGTGGAGGACTATCAGCACGCGACCGGCCCGCGCACAGCGGCCTGGCTGCGGGTGCACCAGTCCAATTTTCGCATGGAGGGATTCGTCGAACGGGCCCCTCTGAAGCAGCTCGCCGACGCAGCTCACCGGCTGGACGCACCCCTCTTGGAAGATGTTGGCAGCGGGCTCATCCCGAGCAAGACCAAGGCGGTCAGAGCCGAGGACCGGCTGCGAGACAGCATCGAGGGGGGCGTGGACCTGCTCTTCTGCAGTGGAGACAAGCTTCTCGGAGCCAGCCAGGCTGGCATCATCCTGGGCCGAGGAACATTGGTGAACAGGCTCAGGCGTCACCCTCTGGCGCGCGCCCTCAGACCGGACAAGCTGCAGCTGGCGGCGTTGGAGGAGACCGTCCTGTGCCTGGAGACGCCTGGCAGGCTGGATGAGATCCCAGTCTGGAGGATGCTGAGCTCAAGTGAGCGGGACCTGCGGGCCAGGGCGAATCATTGGGTCGAGGCGCTCGCACTGCGGGGCGTGGCCGCCGAGGTGATCCCGCTGTCAGGAGGAATCGGAGGTGGCACGACCCCGGGAGACCCCCTGCCCTCATACGGGATCCTGCTCCGGGTTTCCAGACCGGGTCACGCCCGCCGCCGTCTGCTGGCAGGGGAGCCTCCCGTGCTCTCGCTGGAGCGCTCGGATGGAGTGGCCATCGATGTCCGATGCGTGCTCGAGGCCGATGAGCCGTCTCTGCTCAACGCCCTGGCGACGCTCTCCCCCGAACCTTGACGGAGTTCACCGTTGGCACCGCCGGCCATGTCGACCATGGCAAGACCGCTCTGGTCAAGGCTCTGACCGGGTTCGACTGTGACACCACCGCGCAGGAGCGTGCGCGCAGCATGACCATCGAACTGGGTTTCGCCCCCTGGACCCTGCCCTCGGGGCGGGAGGTGTCAATCGTCGACGTGCCCGGGCACGAGCGTTTCATCAGAACAATGGCGTTCGGGGCGCGCTCGATAGACCTGGCCCTGCTTTGCGTTGCCGCGGACGACGGGGTCATGCCGCAGACCAAGGAGCACCTCGCGGTCCTCCATCTCCTCGGAGTCAGGGAGGTCGTGGTGGTGGTGACCAAGGCCGACCTGGCCCCCGAGCGGGTCTCCGCGTGTGCCGCCGAGACCATCGACGTTGTGACCTCCGTTGGGCTCAACGTCGGGTCTTGGGTCGCCTGCAGCGTCGTCTCCGGTGTGGGCCTGGACCGGGTGGCGCCGGTCGTGGACTCGAAACTGAGGAGGCTGCCGGCGCCTCTGGATCGGGGCCTGCCGAGGCTGCTCGTGGACCGCAGCTTCTCCAGTCCCGGTACCGGCACGGTGGTGACAGGCGTTCTCGACGGCGGCGGCCTCCGCCTTGGCCAGGCGGTGGAGGTGTTTCCGGGGGGCCAGCGGGGTCGCGTGAACGGTCTGCAGCGTCGCGGCGTGCCGGTGTCGGAAGCGTACCCGGGTGGCCGGCTGGCTGTGGCGCTCCACGCCGTCGCGCTGAGCGATGTGCCCAGAGGCAGCGTGGTGGGCCTGCCGGGCTCGAGCTGGCGGGTGATGGCCCTCGACTGCGTCCTGGAAGTTCCAGCGGTGGGGGCGCGTGGAGTGCGCCAGGGAATGCACCTTGAGGTCTTGTGCGGTACGTCCAGTGCCGCAGCCCGGCTCTGGCTGGCGGGGGAGGCCGAGCTTTCGCCAGGCCGGTCCGGATACGGGCAGCTTCATCTGGAGACACCTCTCTGGGTGCTGCCGGGGGACCTGATGGTTCTGCGCGCGCCCGGGCCCGCCGCCATCCTGGCAGGGGCTATGGCTCTGGACGCCAATCCCAGGCGTCATCGCCGTTGGGCTACGGCGCCCCTCGACGAATGGGCAAAGCGGGAGCGGTTGCTGCGCAGCCGAGATCTTGACGGCGTGGTTGATCTCTGCCTTCTGGAGGTGATGGCGAGCCCCCTGGGACTGGAGGCGGAGCGGGTTGCAAGGCGGGTCGGGCTAGCCGTCGACCGTGTCAGGGCCACCCTGGACCAGCAGGCTGACGAGGGGCAGGTGGTCCGGCTGGCCAGCCGATATTTGGCCCAGCAGAGGTGGCAGGAGATCGCCCGCTCTGCCACCTCTGCTCTGGAGCATTACGAACGGGAGCATCCCCTGGAACCCGGGATGCCCCGCCAGCGCCTGGTCCAGCTCCTGGGCCTTCCCCTGGGCCCGGTGGGGGACGCCGGGTTGCGTCGGCTGCAGGACGGCGGTGGAGTGCATCTGCAGGGACCGGTGGCGACCTCTTCGTCAAGACCGTCCCCCGCCCAGCCGGCGGCTCTGGCTGAACAGGTGCTTGCCGGGTTGCGCCGTGCGGGGATGAATCCGCCAGCCCAGGGGGACCTCAGGAAGTGGGGGCTGACCAGGGAACTTCGCTCGTACCTGATCCGCTCGGGCGCCGTGGTCGAGCTGACGCCGGAGCTGCTGTTTGCGCCAGAGGCCTTCGATGAGCTCGAGGCCCGGCTGAGCGGGCTTCTGCAGAATGCTGCTGCTGAGGGCCTGACGGTGGCGCAGATCCGTGACGGCTTGCACAGCAGCCGCCGCGTCGTTGTGCCACTCTTGGAGAGATGGGAGCGGGAGGGGCGGGCGGGGCGGCATGGTGATCTGCACCAGTTGAGGAGAAGCTTGTGAAATTGGAGTCCCCGCGACTGACTCAGCTGACCGGGCAAGGCGGGTGCTCCGCCAAGATAGGGCAGGCGGATCTGGCGTCCATCCTCAGTGGCATCGCGACTCTGGCCAGCGATGATCTGCTGGTCTCGGCCCAGGCGATGGACGACGCTGCCGTGTACCGGCTCGGAGACGACCTCGCCCTGGTTGCCACCACGGATTTCTTTCCACCTCCGGTCGACAGTCCGCGTGACTACGGAGCGATTGCCACTGCCAACGCGCTCTCGGATGTCTACGCCATGGGGGGCAGCCCCCTGCTGCTCCTGAACCTTGTGGGCTACGACCTGGCCAACCTGCCCGGCGAGACCCTGCGCCAGATCCTGGAAGGTGGTGCTGACATCGCCCGCGAGGCGGGGTGCGCGGTCGCGGGGGGACACTCGATCAGAAGTGCCGAGCCCCTGTTCGGCTGTGCGGTGGTCGGCCGGGTGGACCCCCGGCGCCTGGTGACCAATGCCGCGGCGCAGGTTGGTGACGTGGTGTTCCTGACCAAGCCTCTGGGCACCGGGGTGGTTCTCAACGCCCACCGGCAGGGGGCGGCCGACGAGCCCACTCTGCGCCGGGCGGTCGCATCCATGCGCCAGCTCAACCGGGACGCGGCCGAAGCCATGGTCGCCTCCGGGGCGCACGCCGCGACCGATGTCACGGGGTTCGGGTTGATGGGACACGCGGCCAACCTCGCGCGTGCTTCAGCGGTCAGAATCAGGATCACGGCTTCGGCCCTGCCACTTCTCCCAGGGGCCGAGGAGCTGGTGCGGGCCGGCTACGTTCCCGGGGGAACCAGGCGGAACCTGGAACTTGCTCTACAGGAGAGCGCCATCACCAGCGGGTTATCCCCGGAGATGGCTATGCTCGCCTGCGACGCCCAGACCAGCGGGGGCCTCCTGGTCGCCGTGCCTCCGGGTCGCGCACACGAATTCGCAGCCCTCATCCCCGCCGGGGCGGTCAGGGTTGGCGAGGTCCTCCCATGGGCCCCCGGGGACCCCCCAGTGGAACTCGTGTGACTCAGGGGCGAGTGACTCCGGCGCGGAGCAGATGCATGGCGGCCAGTGCTCGCCTCCGCATGACTCCATCGGGGAGCCCCCGACGCCGCCTTGGAGTTTCGCCAAGAAGTTCCTTGGTCCGATCGTCGCTGAGCTGTTGAATGATGCCGGGGTTCATGTGAGGATCTCCTCTGTAACTTGTTATTGACAACTAGCCAGTAACAGAATACCATACTGTGCCTAACTGGTCAAATGAATTTCGATAGTTACACCGATCTGGGCGTCGAGGCCGCAGCGCATCTGGCGAATGCTCTGACCAGCGGATTCGTGCGAGGGCGCGCGGCATCCATCCCCGAGCGCGGGCAGGAGAGAAGGGAACTGGCCCGGTCCACCGAGGCCGCGATCTGGGGCCGCACCGGGCCGATGTCCACCCGCGACTCGGAGGGACTCTATCTGCTGGCCGCTCGGCTCCGTGAGGTCTTCGAGGCGGCGGCGGGGGCCGACGCGGACCGTGTCGCCGCCTTGATCAACTCGCTGTTGCGGGACTACCACGCGGCCCCCCAGCTTGCCAGCCATGACGGTGAGCCCTGGCATCTCCACTTCCACAGCCAGGAGAAGGAGGCGGGGCGCGCCCAGGCCCGCGGCGCCACCTGCGCCACCGCGCTGGCGATAGTGGTGGGGACCGGGGGGCTGGGCCGGCTCGGCATCTGCTGCGCGGATCGCTGCGACCGGGTGTTCATTGACACATCCCGCAATGGATCCAAGCGCTTCTGCAGCCAGACCTGCCTGGGGCGTCAGAAGGTGGCTTCCTTCAGGGCCCGCCACGCGGCCGGAGCCGGGGGCGAAGATCGACCGGCCATATCAGCGGAGGGGATGAATCCCGCCGGCGGGGCGCCTCAAGAGGAGCTCGGGGCCGACCGCTGACCGTCCACGACGTAGCGCGGATCCTCGGCCGACTGAAAGCCTGCGCGATAGATCGCGAGCCTGAGCGCGGCCGAGCCGGCGAGGCTCAAGAGGCCCCCCACTGCTGCCGCCGCCCGGCTTCTCCTGCCCAGGGTCAATGCGACCGCGGCGCCCGCCAGCGAGCTGGTGCGCTGCCAGCCGTTGAGGCGGCCGGCGGCACCGTCCGAATAGGGCTCGCCGAGAAACCCGAGGTGACGCTCCATTGCGAAGAAGGCCGTCTGCTCCAGCACCGTGCCCGCGACCACCATCCGCCGGGCGGGCGCCCCTTCTTGAACGGAGGTGGTGATGCACAGAGCTCCTCCGGCGGCGGCCACGGAGCTGCCGGAAAAGACGAACGGCAGCAGGTGCCGCGCGGAACGCCAGACCGGGTTGGCGGTGTCCCCCAGCAGCACCGCGGTGTAGGTCGACAGGATCGGACCCAGGATTCCGGCCGCGAGGGACGCGGTGCCCACTGCCACCTGCGGCAGTCCGAGGGTGTCCGCGGCCTCGGAGGCGGCCAGAGCGCTGCCGAATCCGGCAAGCGTCCAGCTGCCAAGGCTCATGGGGGAGGTGGGGCGGATCACCCGCAGCATGTTGAGGAAGCGGGCCGGGCGGCCGAGGTCGGATATCAGCAGCACCGGGCTGATCAAGGCTCCCCCCAAGGCCAAGCGGCGGGCTCGCCGCTCCAGCTTGTCTTGTCGACCCCATCGGGCCGCCAGCGCCGCCGCGGCCAGAGCACCGGAGGTTCCCCCCACAAAGAAGTACCAGGGCACCTCCTGGGTCCAGGCCGGCCGCTTGACGATGGGCAGCCCGTAGTAGGACCTGGGTTCCGCCGGCGGCACCATGGCGCGCTCGCCGCCTCTGCTGCGCGGGGCCATCAACGGCGGCCCCCGCGCACGGCGCCAAGGACGCTGCCCAAGATCATGCCGGCGGCGATCGAGGCCGCGCCCCACATGGTCAGAAGATCGCGGCGGTGGTAGGACGGTGCCGGAGGCATCCCGTAAACCTCGGGTCGGTCCAGGAGCAGGAAGAAGGCCCCGAAGCCGCCCACTCCATCGTTCGGGTCGGCACCGTAAAGACCCGCCTCCTCGCCACCGGCCTGCGCCTTCACCACCGCCAATCGCTCCTGGGCTCGATCGCGCAGCTCGTCGAGGGGGCCGAACTGGATTGACTCAGTAGGGCATGCCTTGGCGCAGGCGGGCTTCTCTCCGGCCTTGAGCCGGTCGTAGCAGAGGGTGCACTTGAACGCTCGGCCGTCGTCGGCCCGGCGCTCGATCACCCCGAAGGGACAGGCCGAGACGCAGTAGCCACAGCCGTTGCAGATGTCGTCCTGGACCACCACGGTTCCGAACTCGCTGCGGAAGATGGCCCCGGTGGGGCACACCTCCAGGCACGCGGCCCTGGTGCAGTGCTTGCAGACGTCGGAGCTCATGAGCCACTGCAGGCCCGCTGGCGCCTCGGTGCGGACGCGTTCCACGAACGCGACGTGTCTCCAGCTGTTGGCGCCCAGGCGCAGCGTGTTGTCGTAGGAGTTACCAGACCACTGGGGATCGACGTCGGGAACCCCGTTCCACTCCTTGCAGGCCACCTCGCAAGCCTTGCAGCCGATGCAGATCGAGGTGTCGGTGAAGAAACCCATGCGGGTCCCGCCCGCTTGCCACATGGGCAGGGGCACGGTCCCCCTGCGCTCAGGACCCAAGGTCATCCAAAGCCCCCTCGCGAGCGCCGCCCCGGCCGGATATCGCAGGTAGCCGCCTTCACCTCCTGAATGTGAACGTTGGGATCGAGGGCCAGAGGGAAGACGTCGTTGGCGGAGTCGCCCCGCACCAAGCCCCGGCTGCCCCAGTGATACGGGAGCCCCACTTGATGCAGCATCCTGCCGTCCACCTGCAAGGCCTTGACCCTGGGGGTGACCAGCACCCGTGCCTCAATGCTCGCACGCTCGGTCACGATGGTGGCCCAGCCTCCCGGGCGCAGCCCCCTCTCCCGGGCCAGTTCGGGACTGACTTCGCAGAACATCTCCGGCTGGAGCTGGCTCAAGCGGGCCAGGAATCTGCTCATCCCGCCGGCTGTGTGGTGCTCGGTCAAGCGGTAGGTGGTCATGACAAACGGGAAGGCCTCGCTGCCCGGCTCGCCGGCAGTCGGATGGTAAGGATTGTCCGGGCGTCGAAACACCTGCCGGGCGGGGTTGCGGGCCTGCTCGTAGAATGCGTTGCCAACCGGAGATTCTTGCGGTTCGAAATGGGTCGGAAGCGGCCCATCCACCAGGCCGCTGGGAGCAAACAACCACCCCCGCCCGTCGGCCTGCATGATGAACGGGCGATCTCCGGCGATGGCGTTTTCCGCTCGGGCGCCAGCCCCGGGACGGTAGTCGGGGCGACGGTCCAACGGGAAGTCGGGTGTGTCGGGACCGCTCCAACGACCGGCCGCATCATCCCACTCGATGTACCTTTTCCGTTCCGACCAGGGGTTGCCTTCCGGGTCGGCAGAGGCACGGTTGTAGAGGATTCGGCGATTCATTGGCCAGGCCCAGCCCCATTCCAGAGCGACCCAGTTCTGCTCCCAATGAGGTTTGCGCCGGGCCGTTTGATTGCTGCCTTCGGCGAAGGCTCCCGCATATATCCAGCACCCGCAGGTGGTGGAGCCATCGCCCTTGACCGCTCCCAGACCGGGGAGCTCAGCGCCGGCGGAGGTGAAGCCTGAGATCTCCCGCAGGACAAGGGCCGCATCCGGCTCGCTCGTGTCGGTCAGGTCGTAATCCCAGGACAGGTCCAGGATCGCGCGATCACGAGGGTCACAGGACTGAGCGAGCCTCTCCCTTATCCGGCGTCCCAGCCAGTAGGAGAACCAGAGTTCAGAACGGCAGTCGTCCCGGGGCTCCACCGCCTTGTCCCGCCACTGCAGCAGACGCTGGGTGTTGGTGAAGGAGCCATCCTTCTCGGTGTGGGCTGCGGCGGGCATGAAGAAGACCTCGGTCGCTATGTCTTCGGGCCTCACCTCTCCGGACGCGACCTCGGGGGAGTCGTACCAGAAGCTGGCCGTCTCAATCTCATAGAGGTCGCGGACGACCAACCAGTCGAGGTTGCGCAAGCCCTGCCGGTGCAGGCGGCCATGGGCAGAGCCCACCGCGGGATTCTCACCCAGGACGAAGAACCCCCTGACCGATCCGTCGACCATTCCCAGCGTGCTCTGGTAGGTGGAGTGGTCTCCCGTGAGTCGGTGAAGGTGCCCGAAGCAGTACTGGTTGGCCTCGGTGGCGGCGTCTCCGAAGTAGGCCTTGAGCAGTGAGACCAGGTAGCTCCTGAGGTTGCCCCAATAGCCTCCCGCGCTGCCGCCATTCCGGGCGCAGAACTCGTCCAGCTCGGCGGGATCATCCACCTTCGGGACGGGGATGTAGCCTGGGAGTACATCGAAAAGCGTCGCGATGTCCGTCGCCCCCTGGATGTTGGCGTGGCCGCGCAGGGCCAGGATCCCGCCGCCGGGACGGCCCATGTTCCCCAGCAGCAGCTGCAGTATCGAGGCGGTGCGAATGAACTGGGCCCCCGCCGTGTGCTGGGTCCAGCCCACGGCATACACGAAGGCCGTGGTGCGCTCCCGCCCGGAGTTCTCGCCGATGGTCCTGGCCAGCCTCAAGAATTCTTCCTGGGGCACCCCCGTCACCCGCTCCACCAGCTCCGGGGTGTACCGGGAAAAATGACGGCGCAACAGTTGGAACACACAGCGGGGATGCTCCAGGGTGGGATCCTCGTGGGGCGCGTCCCCGCTCACCACTCCGGCTCCCGCATCGGCGGACGGCGTGCCGCGCTGGCCGGCGGCGGCCTGGACCGACGAGCCCTGGTACTGCCAGCTCGAGTTATCGTAGCGCCTCTCCAGCTCGTTCCAGCCCGAGAAGAACCCGTCCAGGTCCTCCGTGTCCAGAAAGTGTTCGTCGATGATGGTCGCGGCGTTGGTGTACCGCCGGACGTACTCGTCGAGGTAGAGCTGGTTCTCGAGCACGAAGTGGATCAGGCCACCGAGGAAGGCGATGTCACTGCCCGCCCTGATGGAGATGTGCTGGTCCGCCAGAGCGCTGGTGCGGGTGAAGCGCGGGTCCACGTGAATCAGGACGCCGCCCTTGCGCTTGGCCTCCACCACCCACTGGAAGGCGACCGGATGGCACTCCGCCATGTTTGACCCCATCACCACGATGCAGTCGGAGTTCTGGAGATCTCCCGGGAAGGTGGTCGCCCCACCCCTACCGAACGAGGTTCCCAGACCGGGAACGGTGGCGGAGTGTCATATTCGGGCCTGGTTCTCAACCTGGACCACACCCAGCCCCACCATCAACTTGCGCCAGAGGTAATTCTCCTCGTTGTCGATGGTGGCCCCGCCGAGGCTCGCGATACCCATGGTCCTGTGCAGCGGCCTCCCCTGCTCATCGCGATCCTCGAAAGTGTCGCGCCGAGTCTTGATCACCCGATCCGCAATCATGTCCATGGCCCGCTCCAGCGGAAGCTCCTCCCAGGCCGTCCCGTGGGCCCTCCGGTACTTCACCGTGGTCTCCCGCAGGGGGCTGTTGACCAACTCCTTGCTGGCGGAGCCCTTGGGACAAAGGCGGCCCCGGGAAAGCGGGCTGGCGGGATCCCCCTCGATCTGGTCCACCCGCCCGTCCTTGACGTAGACCAACTGGCCGCAGCCGACGGCGCAGTAGGGGCAGACCGACGGCACGACCCTGTCCGCCACCGCGGTGCGTGCCAGCTTTTTCCTGGTCGCCTCGCTGGTCGCCGCCGCGCCCAAGCCAAGGACGTCGCCCTGCCGAATCTGGCGAACGACCGGCCATCGTCCCAGGCTCTTTCGTATAGTCATCGGCACCCTAACACCCTTGACCGCGCGGCACTCGAGGACAGGATAGCGCGGCGTGGCCCCGCTGGGAGCTTAGACTGACGGCGTGATCGAACCTTCCGCAGGGCATCCGCGAGCGGTGTTCTTCACCGAGGTGGGGCCCCGTGATGGCCTCCAGAACCTGTCCACGGAGGTCGCGACCGCGGCCAAGGTCGATTTGGTGGCCCGGTTGCTCGACTGCGGCGTGGACCAGGTGGAGGCCACGTCCTTCGTGTCCCCAAAGTGGGTGCCCAAGATGGCCGACGCCGAGGAGGTCTTGGCGGCTATGGTGGCGGCCCGGGGCAGGGCCGTCCTGCAGAGGATCCGGGTTCTGGTGCCGAATCAAAGGGGGCTGGAGCGCGCCCTCGCCAGCGGGGTGCGCCGGGTCGTGGCTAACCTGGCGGCGACCGACACGTTCAACCGCCGCAACCTCAACCACTCAGTCGACGAGACCTCGGCGGAGCTTGAGCAGATGGCACGCACCGCCGCCGCGGCCAACTGCCTCTTCGATGTGGGCCTCAGCGTGGCGTTCGGCTGCCCGTTCGAGGGCAGGGTCGACCGAGACCGCGTGGCCGAACTTGCGGACCGCTGCCAGGAGATTGGTGTGGCCGAGATAGGCCTGGCGGACACCATAGGGGTGGCTGACCCCAGGCAGGTCGGCGAGATGCTGGAGCACCTCTTGAGATCTGGCATCCCCACCGAGCAGATCTCCCTCCACTTTCACGACACCAGGGGTATGGGCCTGGCCAACGCCCTGGCCGCCTATGAGTTAGGGGTGCGCAGGTTTGAGGGGTCCGTCGGGGGCATCGGCGGGTGCCCCTTCGCGCCTCGCGCTACGGGCAACGTGTGCAGTGAGGATCTGCTCTACATGCTCCATCGGGTTGGGGCCGTGGTGTCCAGCGATATTGCCGCCTTGTGCCGGACTGCCGAGCACCTCGAGGAACTCCTTGGCGAGCGCCTGCCGGGACGTCTGTATCTGGCGGGCCCATGGCCCGACCCCCGAGCGGAGCCGGCGGCCGCCGGCCTGGTGTGACCGTCCGGCCCTGAGCGCGGAACCCCCAGCGCTCCGGCCAACGGGGGCCGGCCCGACCGGATCGGCCAGCCGATCCGGTCCTAAGGCTCTCCCGGCTCGTGGTCCCCGCCAACTCGCACGGGCCTGGGCTGCTCATCGACGAGCGGGACTGCCGGCGGGGGAACGGGGGCCCTCTGAGGACGTCTATGCAGCACCCTGGTGGCAGATAGCAGCATCGCCACCGCCATGAATGCCATCGAGCTGTAGAAGGCCGCGTGGACTCCGCTGGTGAACACCGCGGACAGCTGGTGGCTCAAGCGCGTGGTGCCGACAAAGATTGCGAAGGCCAGTCCCTTCGGGATGGATCGGGCCGCGACCAGGATGGCCACTGAGAAGGAGAACACCATTCCCACGTTGGCGAACGTGCGCAGCATTCCGGAGGCCGTGCCGAACGCCTGTCTTGGCGCGACCTTCATCACGGCGGCGTTGTTGGCGGGGAAGAAGAAGCCTGCCCCGATCCCGTTGATCACAGCGGCCACGGCCACCACCCAAAGGGGTGTGGTCACTCCCAACTGGGCGTAGACCAACAGGGCTGCGATCTCAATCAAAAGGCCGACGGTGGCGGGCCAAACCACTCCAATTCGGTCCGAAAGCTTGCCCGCGAAGGGGCCCACCACCGCCCCCACCAGATAGCCCGGGACCAGCAGCAGCGAGGCGTCCAGGGGGCTCAGACGCCGAACGCCCTGGAGGTACATGATCACCAGGAACAGCACCGCGAAGTTGGCCAGCCCCTGGAATAGCGAGGCGAGCAGGGTCGGACTCATTGATGGGATTCGGAACAAGGAGAGGTCGACCATCGGGGCGGGTGTGGCCCGCTCAAGGAGCACGAAGATGCCCAGCATGACAAGGCCGCCGACCAGGAACCCCACGGTCTCCAGATCGAAGGCGGAGGTCGCCAAGGAGGTGATGGCCCAGAGGACGCCGAACAGCCCCAGGCCGAGGGTGGCCATTCCGGCGAAGTCCAGCCGCTGACGCTGACGCCGTCCCGAGTCATGCAGGACCCGAAGGGCCAGGGTGAAGGCGACGATCCCAGCCGGGACGTTGATCCAGAAGATCCAGCGCCACGAGACGAAGGTGATGATCAGGCCGCCAAGGAGTATCCCGAGGATGGCCCCGACATTCCATCCGATGCTGTTGAAGCCGTAGGCGCGGCCACGGGCCTCGGGAGGAAAGGTGTCGGCGATGACGGCCCCGCTGTTGGCGGTGATGAGGGCCCCCCCGATCCCCTGGAGGATGCGGAATCCGATGATCGTCGCCTCGTTCCCCGCCAGGGCGCAGAGGGCCGAGCCGATTATGAAGACGATGAACCCGGACTCGTACATCCGGACACGGCCGAACATGTCCCCCAGGCGGCCCACCTGGGTGGCCAGCAGGGTGATGACCAGCAGGTATCCGATGATCACCCAGATCACGGCCGACAGCGGCACGTGCAGCGAGCGCTCCATCTCCGGCAGCGCCAGCACCACGATGGTGGTGTCGACGGCGGCCATGAGCACACCGATCACAATGACCAGCAGGGCGAGCCCGGTTCTGGGGGAGGCTGGATGGTGGGGAGTGACTGTCACTTCGTCTCCTTGGATTGCTCTTGAGAGATCATGAGGGCAACTTGACGGCGGGTTCGCCAACAGGCCTGGCTTCGGCCTTCCCGCGACGCTCGAGCTCAACCAGAATTGACTCCAGCCAGGCCTCCTCGGCGCGGTAGCGCAAGCGGTAGTGGTCAAAGACGGTGCGTTCGGAGGCCGACAGCAGTGACTCCACCTCGGTGCCGAGTCGGGAGCGCTGCCGATCCTGCTGGCGCACCGCCGCCAGCCTCGCCCCCAGCGCCGCCGCCAACTCATTCGGGCCAAGCCCATCGGACATCGCAATGGCCAGGTCGCAGGGATCCGGCCGCAGTTCCGCCCCCATCAGCGCCGCGTCCCTCAGGCGGCGGAACTCAGCCAGTCCCGCATCGGATATCCGGTAGATGGTGTGGGGGGGCAGATTGCCGTTCTGCCCTTTCGCGACCGGTTCCACCAACCCCTCCTCCGAGAGCTTGCGCAGAGCCCCGTAGAGGGAGCCCACCTTGACGTCGGTCCACAGCTCGGTGCGATCCTGATGGGCCATCTGCCGAATCGCGTGCCCGTGCAGGGCTCCGTGCCGCGCCAATGTCCCCAGCACAAATAGACGGGTCGAGTGGTCATGCACGTCAGCTAGTCAAACACGAGTAGTCGTCGGCGAGCAAATTCACATAGGCGATCCGCCCCAGCTCCCTCTAGTCCTGAGACGCAAGAGGAACGGGCGCTGTCGGTGTTACGCCTGTCTCGTGCTCCCCAGCCTTGGAAGCGGCAGGGGTGGGGGCATCCGGCGCAGGGCTCCATGCCACCACCACCGCGTAGCCGACGATGGTGATCTGGGCGACCAGGAACGCGTAGGCAAGTATCAGGAAGAACAGCCCGAACGTCGACCCGTAGGTGCTGAACCCGTGCTCGAGGCGGAAGTAGAGAGGGAACAGCAGGCTGAGCCCCTCGAACACCGCGCCCGCGGTGACCCCTCCGGCGAATGCCGCTCGCAACGACCGCCGCCGTCGGGGAACCAGGTGATAGATCAAGGTGAAGAGCAGGGTGCCCACGACGACCGCGGCCACGATCTGAATGGAGAGTGCCAGCGGCCCCGATTGCAGGAACGCTGGAACTCCTGGCAGCGCCTCCAGGATGGCAAGTGCGCTGGAGCTGAGCACAACCGGCACAGCCAGAACGGTGAAGAGCACGATCATGCCCAGTGACATGAGCTTCTGGCCGAAGAAGCCCCTGGTCTTGGACCCAGAGAGGGCTGCGAAGCCCTGCTCCATGGCCCCGAAGAGGGAGGTGCCGGACCATATCAGGCCGACCACACCCACGATCGCAAGAATTCCTGAGTCGCGGTGGAACGAGTCCAGGGCGGCGAGAACGGCGGAGCCGCGCCCCGCCGGGAGAATTGACGCCACCGCCTTGGCGACCGCCCTGCCGGCCGCGGGGTCGTGAAAGACGACGCCCGCCAACGTCACCGCCAGCAGGATCACAGGGAAGATCGCGAATAGCAGGTTCCAGGCCACCAGGGTTGCCTGGTTGGGGCCATTGCGCTCAAGGTACAGGAGCACGACTCTCACGGGGAGAGTGAGTCGCAGCCGGGACCATACCTTCTTCATCCCTGTCGAGACTAAGCCACCTGCCCCAGTTCCAGAAAATCGGATCTGGATCATCTCCGGTGGCCGGTCAAGGTTGGGGCGAGGTGCTGGTACCCTGGCATACGGCCACGGGCCAAGTGGCCCTGGAGTCCGCCTGCCACCAGGACCGGGAGCGCCATGGTCACATCCAAGACCGCCTCTGCCAATGTGCCCCAGTTCGCCATCGAGGTGCGCGGGCTGCACAAACGATACGGCGCGGTCGAAGCGGTGCGGGGCCTGAACCTGAGCGTTCGAGTCGGCCAGATAGTCGCCCTTCTCGGACCCAACGGGGCGGGCAAGACCACCACCATGGAAATCATCGAGGGCCTCAAGAAGTTTGACTCGGGTGAGGTGGAGGTGCTGGGGACCACGCCGATGCGGGCCCGCCGCCGAGTCGGGGTGCAACTGCAGGAGGGGGCTCTCTTCGACGATCTGACCTGCGGCGAGACCCTGCGCCTCTTCGGAAAACTGTACGGATACCAGTCCGACGCCGCGGCTCTGCTTCAACTGGTCGACCTTGGCGAAATGGCTGACCGCCGCGCCTCGGCACTCTCGGGCGGGCAGAAGAGACGGTTGCAGATCGCCCTCACCCTCTGCAACGATCCCGACCTGGTGATCCTGGACGAGCCCACCACCGGCCTCGACCCTCTCAGCAGGCGCCAGACCTGGCAGATGATCCGGCAGCTGCACGCCCAACGGCGCACCGTCCTGCTGACCACTCACTACATCGAAGAGGCCGAGCAACTTGCCGAACTTGTGGTGATCATCGACCGGGGCAGGGTGGTCGCCGAGGGCACGCCTGAGGAATTGGTCGCGGGGTTGGGGGCCGCCGCCCGCATCACGCTTCGGGGCGCCCAGGAGCTGGACCTCTCGGCACTGCCCGCCGTTCTGAACAGTCGCTGGGAGAACGGCCGCTGGGAGCTGCAGACCAAGGAGGTCGGCTCGGTGCTGGCCGCGATCGGGAGCACCCTGGGGGAGGCGGCTCTGCGCGACGTCACGGTTCAACCCCCCAACCTGGAAGACGTGTTTCTGCAGCGCGCTGGTCGGCATCTAGCGGAGCCGGAGTGATGGGTATGGATCCGCGGCGCGCCGCCTCCACCTTCGCACGCCCGCTCAACGTCGGGCCCTGGACCCCACTGATAGCGCTCACCCTGGCGAACGTCACCATCCTCTATCGGAACCGGCAGGTCCTGGTCTTCAATGTCTTGGTGCCCCTGCTGCTGATAGTCATATTCGGCGGTCTCTTCCAGCACAGTCCCGCCACCGTCGATCTGGTGGCGCCATCCTCCAGCTTTCAGGTGCTCAAGCATGCCCTGCCGTCGAGCTCGTTCACGGTTCGATCCACCGATGCCGCCACCGCCCGCAGCCAGGTGCTCTCCAATCAAGCCGACTTCGCCCTGGTGCTCCAGAAGGGGCCCGGCGGGCCGGTCGCGGTCGACATTCTGGAGAACGCCAGCAATGTGACTGAGAACGGGGCATTGACGGCGGAGGCGGAGGCCGCCGTCTCGGCTCTCAACCAGGTCCTCCTGGGGCGGGCTCCAGCAGTGTCGGGGGTGGTGGTGGCGGTGCATCCCCCCGGCGGGATCAGCTCCGACTCGCTGGCGAACAATGACTACATAGACTTTCTGGCGCCGGGTGTGCTGGCCTACGCGGTGCTGGCGGGGGGACTTTCGGCCGGGTTGAGGCTGGTGGGAGACAGGGAGCAGGGGACGCTGCGACGAATCCGGGCCACCCCGGCCCCCGTATGGGTATTCCTCGCCGCCAGCGTCATCTCGCAGCTGGTCCTGGTCGCCATCCAGATCGCGGTTCTCCTGGGCATCGGTCATCTGCTCTACGGGATCGGCATGGGCCCGAACCCGGGCCTGGTTCTGCTCATGCTGCTGGTCGGCTCGCTCTGCTTCCTGGCGGCTGGCTTTCTGATCGCCGCGCTCTCCCGCCGGGAACAGGCGGCAGTCGTGATGTCAAACCTGGTGTCGCTGCCCCAGCTGTTCGTGGCCGGGGTCTTCTATCCGCTTTCCGGTGCGCCGATCTGGCTGCAGAAGCTCTCGGTGGTGATGCCTCTCACCTACTTCAGCTCAGGCCTGCGGGGGCTGATGGCTGAGGGCCAGAGTCTGGCCCAGGTCACCCCCGACCTGCTCATCCTCCTAGGGGTGGGGGTCGCCGTTCTGGCGGTTGCCGTGAGGACATTCAGATTCGAGCCGTCCGCCACCTGAGAGGGCTGCAGACCCGCGGCTCCTCAGCCTTTGCCAGATGGGACACGGGCCTGGGGACCACCGATCGAGCCGGGAGCGGCAGGTTGCCGGCCTCGAACCTTCACCTGGCGATGCGGGGGTGGATCTGCTGCTGGCGTGCCCAGGCAGGGTTCTTCACCCCGGCGCCATGCCAGACCCAAGCATCCCGGGTGTGCGCCTGTGTCATTCAGCCCGTGAACAGCTCACGAACCTCTCAGGTGCAGGCGCCCACAATCGTGGCGTTGGCGAAGTTACCCGCCTGCTCCTCGCTGAAGTGCAAGCTCGGGCCGAGCAGGTAGAGCCCTTGATCAGTTCCCACCCAGGTGCCATGGGAGTCAGTGAACGTGGAGTAGATGCTGAGCCCGTGGGCGCTCGTGAGCCCGGGCCCGGTCAGCAACGTGGTGGCGGTGTCGGGGGAGGTCGCCACCTCCAGGCTGGACTCAGAGGTCCCCTCCACAGTCTCAATGGGGTCTCCTGCGGCCGTGGTGCCGACAACCGTCACCTGCTCTCCCGGGTGGTAGGACCAGACCTGCTCTTGGCCGCTGCTGAGGTCGTAGCGAATGGTCTCGTCCCAGGGCACCTCCACCGGGGGTGGGGAGGTGTCTGCGGGATTCATTTCACCTCCCCAGACCACCGGGGCCGAAGCGAGATACCATTCGACGCCACTCTGCGCGGGCTGAACCGTGGTGGCCGTTCCAGTCGCCGGATTGAGGCTTAGCAGGCCCTCGGTGGTGGAGGCGGTGGGGACATGGTCAACCAGCAGGATCTGGCCGCCGTACCATCCCAGAACCTCTGTCTGTGAGCTGGAGTAGATCACCTGGTCACCGGCGCTGGCGATGGTCACCAGATGCACGTACACGGGCGTGCTCTGAGGGGCGCTGATGTTCCCCACCACCACATATGCATATTGGGTTCCGGTCCCTGAGATCTCAGCCGGGGTTGCCGGCACCCAGCGGTCGAGAACCGCGTCATACGATTCCTCGTCGGCATCTCCGCTGAGGGGAGGGACCGCCTGGGTCTGCCACTCATTGAATTGCCCCGATACAGGACCCAGCCCCGTGTCTGGGGCCACCACCACCGATCCTGACGGCAGGTCCACGAACCCGCCCGCCTGCTGATTCGCCGAGGACCCAACCAGAACCGACGACCCGTACACCGGCAGGCTGCAGGTGAGAACATCCGCTCCTGGGCTGGCGACAGGGCTGGTGAAAGGGCTGGGGGAGACCTTGGGACTGGGAGAGGGGCTGACAGTGCGGTGATGAACGGGCACCGCACCGCCGCATCCGGACACGACAAGCATGGTGACGATCACCCCTGCCGGCCATGCCGGATGCGAGTTGCGCGTCAAGCGAACCTTCCAGCCCGGTCCGCCCCGCCTCTCGCCGCCGCGGGCAAGAGCCCGGGCGCGGTGGTTGGCAGCGTCATCCCGGAAACCCGCTGTGGTCGAATCCACGCCCCTTCATGACCCGCAGCTGCCAAAGTGGCGGCCGGTACGCTCGGACCCGGTCCAGCACCCGAGGCCGCCCTTGGGGCCGACACCATCGGCCCGGCCTCGCTGCTCTGGAACCGCTCTTGCCGGCATACCGTCGCGGGGCGGTCTGCAGATTGCCACTGGCGCCAGAGCCTCACCCTCCCACCTGGCGGTCGAAGAACCCAACAGCACCTGACGAGAATAGCGCCGGCTCGGGGCCACGGCCGCTTGCCAGTTCAGCCAGGACGGTATTGGGCCAGCGACACCGGCCGCTCGTCATCCGTCGGCTTTGTGAGCGCCTCTGTCCCCCGGGCCCCCACCGTTGAGCCGCCAGGGGGCGATGGCTCCGGAGCACGGATTCGAACCGTGAACCTTGCGGTTAACAGCCGCCTGCTCTACCGTTGAGCTACTCCGGATCGCTGGCCGTTCCAGTCTAGTGAGACCCACCGCCAATTGAGGGCGGAGCACCGGGCTGGAGCAGGGTCGTCACCGCGGACCGTTGCCTGCGTAGTCTAACTGTGATGCCCCTGCCCTCCAAGCAGGGCTCTTATGCGAGGAGGATGTCAATTGGCAGATGAGCCATCGGCGGTGAGCGCTCGAGATCTCTTCACCCAGGCGCTCCGTGGCGGCCTCGGAACAGTGTCCGCGGTGAGCGGGATCCAGTTCTCACCCGACGGGGGAGAGGCCCTTCTCGTCGGGGATATCAGGTACCAGATGGAAGGTCCAGCATCCACTCGGATATACCGGTGCACGGTTCCGGCCGGCGAACTCCAGCCACTCACCCAGCACGAGGGATCGTGCGAGCGAAGCGGGCAGTGGAGCCGAGATGGAAGGCGGATCTCCTTCGTGTCCGACCACGGACACCAGGGGATCTTTCAGCTTTGGGTCGCGGATGCGAGCGCGGACGGGCTCGCCCGTGAGGTTCAGCTTCCGGGGTTCAGCGTCGAGTCGGTGGAGTGGACTCAGGATGGTCGGCTGCTTGCGCTGGCGGCGGAGGAGGGAGCCGAGCAGGGGGTGACCGGCGGGTCCGGGGCCATCGGCAGCACCTCGTCGCCGCACGAGGCGCCCGAATGGGCCCCCACGGTGCATCGCGGTGGCCGGACGCTCACGGGTTGGAGGATCGCCTTCTTGGTCGAACCGGACTCGCTTGAGGTCCAGCGCATCTCGCCGGAGGGTTTGAACATCTGGCTCGGAGTAGTGGCCAAGGACGCGCTTTTGGCCTGCGTGTCCAGTCTGCCCTTTGAGGGTGACTGGACCAATTCGCGGCTGGAACTGCTTCCTTTCGACGGCTCCGAGACGCGGACGATCCATCAGCCCAAGCTGCAGCTGGGGAGTATCGCCGCGTCTCCGGATGGGACCGGGCTCGCTGTGATCGAGGGCCTGGCGAGTGATCGCGGGCTGGTAGCCGGGGATGTGATCTTGACGGATCGGCAGACCGGGGAGTCCCGCCAGCTGGATCTCGCGGGAGTGGACGCGACCTCCATCCACTTCCGTGACCAGCACACGATCGTGGTGGCTGGCGTGCAGGACCTCGACACGGTCCTCCTGGAGGTCGACCTCCGAGACCTGCGGCTCGACATCCACCACCGCGGACTCACGACCACATCCGACCGCTTTTACCCGGATGCCGCTCCCCACCCTTCGGGGGGGGTGTGCTTTGGCGCCGAGTCCTGGTCCATGCCGCCTCGCCTGGCCGTGGCCAAGCATGGGTGGATCGAGGATCTCCTAACTTTCGAGAATGACGGTCAGCGTTGGCTGGGCGACCGGATCGGCCCCATGGAGACGGTGCGCTGGCGGTCTGCCGATGGCCTAGAGATCTCCGGCCTTCTGATCCTCCCCCGGGTGGGGCGGGCGCCCCACCCCACCGTTCTGGCCGTCCACGGCGGCCCGGCCCACTGCTGGCGCCCCTCCTGGCCTTGTCCAGACCACCTCCTTCTTGCCCTCCTCTCCGCCAACGGCTACGCCGTCTTCCTGCCGAACCCAAGGGGGAGCAGCGGGCGGGGCCAGGAGTTTCTCTCGTTGGAGCTGGGCGACTACGGCGGAGCTGAAACGACCGACCTACTGACGGGCATCGACAACCTGGTGGACAGGGGCCTTGCCGATCCTGACAGGCTGGGGGTCTACGGGGTCAGCCATGGCGGCTACATGAGCTGCTGGATCACCACCAGGACCACCCGATTCAAGGCTGCCGTGGCCGGATCCCCGGTCACGGATTGGTACAGCCAGCACTTCTCCAGCAACATCCCGGACTTCGACGAAATGTACCTCAGCGCCAGGCCCGAGGTGGCGGGCGGACCCTACTTCGAGCGCAGCCCCGTCTTCTTCGCCCACCGGTCCAAGACCCCAACCTTGCTGGCCGCTGGCATGGTCGACCGCTGCACCCCCCCAGGTCAGGCGGTCGAGTTCCACCAGGCCCTGATCGCGGCCGGTGTTGAGACCGAACTCGTGCTCTATCCCCAGGAAGGGCACGGGGTGCGCGCCACGCCCGCGCGCATCGACATGGCAGAACGCGCCCTCGCCTTCTTCGACTCTCACCTCAACGGTGGCCCTGGCTGAGACGGTGGAGGGCACGGGGGCGGAGCCGGGTCGCCAGGTTCAGGGCCGGGAGGATCGGGCCGAGATCCGGCCGGCCTGGGCCCGCGCCCCTGGTCCGACGCCGACTGGTCGTATCGGGAATCGTTCGTCTGGGAGATACCGCCTCCCCCCGGGGCGGCCACTCTGGAGATGGGGTGCGGCGGGGGCGAGTGAGCAGAGATCTGGTGAGCAGGGGCCACACCTGGACCGCAGGTCCAGATACCTTGTCGCTTCGGCCCGGCAGCTGCCTTTCGTGGGCTGCACGTTCGATCTGGCCGCGGCCTACAACCGGCTGATGGACGTGGGAGATGGGACCCTGGCGGTGGCGGAGGCCGCCCGGACGACGACCGACGATGAGCATTTCGCCGCATGCGCCAGCCAGCGTCGCAGCGATGCCGGAGATTTCTCAGGGGGTGGAACAAGATCCTCATTTGAGATCCGAGGCTCGTATCCGGGCCGTCGCTGGCGTCACTCACGCATCTATAAAGGACGAAGCCTGGTGATGACCCTCGACGGCTGGGGCTCGACCTTGAGAGCCACTCCCGCGCCCTGGAGGGCTGTGGCCTCGGCTGCGAAAGGATCCGCGAACCCCTTCCTGCGGTGGCTGGGGACCCTCGCTGAGATCGGACACCCAACTTCCCCGTGCTCTCCGCCGTCAGGATCCGGCCCCGGGGCGGATAGGGCAGCCGCTACTCCAGGTAGTCCTTGAGCTTGATGCTGCGCGACGGATGGCGCAGCTTGCGCAGGGCCTTGGCCTCGATTTGGCGGATCCGCTCCCTGGTGACTCCAAACCGCTTGCCCACCTCTTCCAGAGTTCGTTGATGGCCGTCGATGAGGCCGAAGCGGAGCTGCAGCACCCTGCGTTCCCGCGGGGTCAGGGTGTCCAGGATGTCCTCCACCTCGGTGCGCAGCATGGTGAGGGAGGCTGCCTCCGAAGGGGCGACCGCCTCGCTGTCCGGCACGAAATCGCCCAGGTGGGAGTCCTCCTCCTCGCCGATCGGAGTCTCCAGCGACACGGGATCCTGGGCCACCTTGACTATCTCCCTCACCCTGTCCGGGGTGATGCCCATCTCCTCGCCTATCTCCGGGTCGGACGGCTCCCGGCCTAGCTCTTGGAGCAGGCGCCGGGATATGCGGACCAGCTTATTGATGGTCTCGACCATGTGCACCGGTATGCGGATGGTGCGCGCCTGGTCGGCTATCGCCCTGGTGATGGCCTGACGGATCCACCATGTCGCGTAGGTGGAAAATTTGTAGCCCTTGTGATAGTCGAACTTCTCCACCGCCCGGATCAGGCCCATGTTGCCTTCCTGGATCAGGTCCAGGAAGGACATGCCGCGCCCTATGTACTTCTTGGCGATCGAGACCACCAAACGCAGGTTGGCCTCGGTCAGGCGGTGCTTGGCGTCCTCGTCTCCCTGTTCGATCAGCTTGGCCAGATAGACTTCGTCCTCGGCCTTCAGCAGGGCGACTCTGCCGATCTCCTTGAGGTACATGCGGACCGGGTCATCCAGGGATACGGCGTCAGCGTCGGCGGCCAGAAGCTCATCCTCTGATTCGTCGGCGTCGAAATCCTTGTCTCCGTCGGAGACCAGGATCCCCATCTCGCGAAAGAGGAGGAACAGGCGCTCGATCTGATCCGGGTCGGTATCCAGCTCCGGAAAGGGGTCGATTATCTCGTTGGGACTGAGGAAGCCCTGCTCCTTGCCCTTCAGGATTAGCTGCTCGGCAGCCTTGACCAGATCCTCGGTGCGCGGCGGGGTCGCCGCCACCTTCATTGCCCTAGCCACTCAACGCCTCCAAACCGTCACCGTGACGAAGTATCTCGATCCGCCGCCGAACGCTTTCCATTTCGGCCACCAATGCGGGAGCCGATCCTTCGCGGTGGTGGCCGAGGCCTGCGAGCTTGTCCTGCAACTCCGCGATCGTCTTCTCGGCCACTTCGATACGGATAGCCCTCACGCAGTCATCCAGCGCCCGCCGCAGGTGCGCCTCATCCGATTGTTCATCAAGTTCGGGGAGCTCGGCACTCCCGACTTCGGCCAACCTGCGAGCGAGGTTGATGGGGAGGGTCTCGATGGCCGGGCGTTCGGGGAACGCCTCGCAGAGGATGGAGTACAAATCCCCGTCCTCTGCCTCCGGGAAGTCACCGCGAGCAACCTGATAGCGATCTCCGACCTCCGCAACCAACTCCGGCCTGGCTGACAACAAACCCAGCAAATGGGCAGACGCGCCCATTGCACTCTTCCCCGGAGCGGCGGGGTCCAAACCACCCGCCGCCAGAGGCTCCTTGCGGCCCCGCTCCACATCGTCCAAGATCCTCTGGGTCTGAATTCCGAGGCGGCGGCCGACACGCTCCGCGTAGAGCTCCCTGATGCTGGCCTCGGGGATCCCCGCGAGGATCGCCATGGCCCGACGCAGGGCATCCTGGCGCGCCGCCGCGGTCGGTTGAGGCGCTGATGAGGTCTGCCCGAGCGCCTGGTCGATCAGGACCTCGAAGGCTGGCGGCGCTTGGTCGACTAGGCGCCGCAGGCGTTCGGGGTCCTTGCGGCTGAGGTCGTCTGGGTCGGCTCCCTCCGGAAGCAGGACAAGCCTGCATATCATCCCCGCCGCGGTCAGGATGCCAACCGCCCTCGTGGCCGCTCTCTGGCCCGCCGGATCCCCGTCGAAGCAGAGCACAGCCTCGTCGGCGAATCGCCGCAGCAGCCGCACCTGAACTTCGGTGAGCGCGGTGCCGGAGGTTGAGACCGCGTTGCTGAGGCCGGCCCGATGGGCGCCGATCACATCGAAGTATCCCTCCATGAGGGTCACCCGTCGGGCCCTGCCGATCGCGGCCGAGGCTCGATCCAGCCCGAAGAGCACCCGGGACTTGTCGAAGAGAGCCGTGGCACGGGTGTTCAGGTACTTGGGGGTCTCCTCATCCAGGGCCCGCCCTCCAAACCCGATCCAACGCTGGCGCTCGTCCCGGATGGGGATGACCACCCGGCGTCTGAAGAAATCGCTGAGCCCCTGGCGGCCGCTGGTAAGGCCCGCAGCCACTATCTGCTCCGAGCTGGCGTCGCGGCTGAGCAGGTAGCGGACCAGATTGTCATGACGCCGTCCCTGGGGCGCGTAGCCGAGGTGGAAGTTCTCCACATCCTCCTCGGTCACCCCCCGAGCCTCCAGGAAGGCCCTTCCCGGGGCCCCCGCCTGGTGATGCGCCAGCACCTCGTGATAGAAGTCGGCAGCGATCTGGTTCAGGCGCAGGGAGCTGTCTCGCAGCTGCGCCTGACGGCGCTGCGCAGGGCTCAACCTCTCCGGCGGTTCCAGGTCGACACCCGCCCTCTTGGCCAACTCCTCCAGCGCACCCCGGAAGTCGATGTGCTCTATCAGCTCGACGAACTTCAGAAGGTCGCCTCCGAGATGGCAACCGTGGCAGTTCCACAGCTGCTTTTCGGGGTTGACATAGAAGGAGGGACTGCGCTCGGTGTGGAACGGGCACAGCCCGCGATATTCCCGCCCAGCCCGCTGCAGCCTGACGTAGCCACCGACCACGTCCACCAGATTCAGTCGGGCCTTGATCGCCTCGACGTCACTCAACCCCGCCACCGGCTATCGCCCTATCAGCTTGGGGCGCGGAATCCGGTGATGGAAGTCAGCGCCGGAACAGGCCGCGGGAGCGAGGGGCCTGCTCCTGCTCCCGAAGCTTGTTCCGCAGCTCCATCATCTCCCGCTCCCGCTCCGCCAGTTCCGCGGCCTGAGCCTTCCTGGTCAGCTCCAGCTCCTGGCGCAGATCCCGGACCTGGCGCATGCGCTGCTCCAGCTCGGCCTCGAATCGAAGTCTCTGCTCGGCTTGGATGCGCTGCTCGAGGGCTCTCTCCCATCTCTCGAACAGTCCCGCCACCAGCTCCCGCGCGTCGATGGAGTTGATCGCCATGGCGCCAGCCCCTGCCATCTCCGAGCTCACCAGGGCTGAGGGGGGCGTGACCGGCTCCGGCTCCACGGCCGGAGCCTCCTGCTCCTGGTCTGCAGCCATGAAGGCTGCCGTCTCCTCCCCGTAGCGGTCGGTCGCGGGCTGAGCCGCCTCGAACCTGGGCGCCTCGTACTCCGGGGCCGCCGAGGGGGCCTCCCTGGACGGCCCTTGATCAAAGCTGAAGCCGGGCGCTGGCGGTGCTGCGAAGTCCGCGGCTGGAGGGGCGGGCACGGAGAACGGGTCCTGTTCGTCTCCGGCGACTGGATACTGCTCCGTCAGTTCGGGGTCCGGCCCAGGCTGCCCATACGGCTCCGGTGCGGGCTGGAACCCTGAGGTGGCTGGCTCTGCGTCAGTCTCCTCCAGGGGCTCATCGTCCCAGGTGGCGGGATCTGGCCGCCACACCGGGACGGGCGGTTCGTCATCCGCCGCCTGGGTTGGGCTTGATGCCTCCCAAAGTCCCGGCTCGGGGTCCGCAGGCTGCTCCACCGGGGTCCACAGGCCCTGGGGATACTCCGACTCATCGGTGTCCGCCCACTCCTCGGCGGCGTTCTCCCCGGCCACCGGCCGCAGCTCCGCCTCCTGGGTGCCGGTGGGGATTCCGTAGGTCGGCGCCGGCGGTGCAGCAGGGAACCCGGGGGAGGGCGCTTTCGGGCTGACGATGTCGTCGGCGGCGACCCTCATCTCCAGCTTGCCGCCCGCCTCCACCCAATGCACCGGAATGTCTCCGGACTCAATCCGCCGTCGGATCATGTCGGGAGGCAGGGCCAGCCGCTGTGCGACCTGATCGATGGTGAGGAACTCGTCTGGCACCGCTGCTACCTCAATGTGAATCTGGCCAGGGTCATCACGAACCCTGGGGGGAACTGCCCCGGATCTTGCTGGAAATACCCGTCGGGGGGGTGGTCTTCAGAATCTCCTCCAGGGCCCCCTGCCAGAAGAGGGGAGAGGCCACTGCCAGCCCGAAGATGCCACTCAGTATGATCACGGCGTCCACGCTGGCGCGCCCCTCCGAACTCCAGTAGTCGTCCTCCAACCGCAGCCAGAGGGCGAACTCGTCGAAGGTGAGCGCCACCCCCGCGCCGTAGACCGGCGCCAGGCGGCGGCGCCACTTCGGTCCGGTCCGAAGCAGGGAGCCGTAGCCGCATCCGGTGAGCGTGAGAATGCCCCAGACCAGATGGTGAATGTGGAGTGGATGAGCGCTCTTGCCCCCGCCCAGCTGGATGTTCTTGAGGGGCAGCCAGTCGCCGCGGATTCCGTGGGTGATGATCCGCACCCCCGTGAAGGTCGCCACGAAGGCGGTGAGGACCCGTAGGTTGATCTCCTCATCCGGGCGCTGCTCGGCCGTTTCACGATAGCGACGCGCCAGCCTGGCCGGCAACGTCCAGACGCTGGAACCGTGGACCTGGCCCCGGGACGGACCTGATTGCGTGCTCATTGGCGAATCGTACGTCCTTTTGGTCCTGTTGTAACAGTTGGTGAACGCTCGGAACGGACCCCGGGCACCGCCGGGCCCCTGGTCTCCACCTCGACTCCTCGCGGTTGGGCGCACTCCCTCCAACCAGGCCGGAGCCACGGGCGACGGCCTCGAGCAACGCCCGGCCGCCCATTTCGGCAAGATATGGGCAGGGGCAGATGCCCCCGCCACCAGCCGTTGGTGGTGGGCTCGGGTCGTGAATCCAAAGCCATGGGAGGTCGAAATGGACTTTGAGCCAGGATATGGGCTCGGCCCAGATGTTCCCCTCCAGCGGAGGTGAGCTGTGACCAATGTCCTGTTCGTCTGCCTCCACAACGCGGGTAGGTCCCAGATGAGCGAGGCTCTTTTCGAGAAAGCCGCTGGCGGGAGACACTCGGCGCGGTCCGCGGGCACGACTCCCGCCATGGCACTTCATCCTGAGGTGGTGGCCGCCATGGCGGAGGTGGGTTTCGACCTTGGTTCGAGCAGGCCAGCCAGGCTCACCGACGAACTCGCCTCCTGGGCGGATGTGGTGGTCACGATGGGGTGCGGTGACCAGTGCCCCTTCATTCCTGGCAAGCGCTATATAGACTGGACCCTGCCGGATCCGAAGGGGCTGTCCCTGGGGGCGGTGCGCGAGATCAGGGAGCAGATCGCCAATCTGGTTGTGGAGCTGGTTCAGGATCTGGATCAACGGCGGCCGTGACGGCCGTCAAGCGGATCCCCGATTCGCAACCGGTGGGGGGCGACGGGCGGCGTCCCGAGCCCCTCCTGGATGCTTTCACGGTGTGAGGAAATGGGCCAGGATCCTGCGATTGACGTGAGCGGCCTCACCAAGAGCTTCGGCGGCAAGCTGGCGCTGTCCGGCCTCACCATGACGGTGCCCCGGGGCGAAGTGTTCGGCTTTCTGGGGCCGAACGGGGCTGGCAAGACCACGGCCGTGAAACTCCTGTTGGGGCTCTCCAGGGCTTCGGCGGGCGAGGGCGCTGTGCTCGGCGCGCCCCTCGGCTCTCTGGATGCCAGGCGCCACATCGGCTACCTTCCGGAGCTGTTCAGGTATCAGGGCTGGTTGCGGGCAGGTGAGGTCCTGGGCCTCCATGGCGATCTCGCCAGGGTGCAACGTTCAAGCCTCAGGGAGTCCATCCCCAAGGTCCTGGAGACGGTTGGCTTGGCTGGTCTGGCGGACCGGCGGGTTGACACGTTCTCGAAGGGAATGCAGCAGCGCCTCGGCCTCGCTGTGGCTCTTCTTGGCGACCCAGAGCTGGTCCTGCTTGACGAGCCGACATCCGCATTGGATCCCGTCGGCCGCCACGATGTCAGAGAGATCCTGCGCCAGCTGAAGGACCGGGGGGTCGCCGTGTTCCTGAACTCTCACCTCCTCTCCGAGGTGGAGCAGATATGTGACCGTGCCGCGGTCGTGGACCACGGCCGGGTGGTTGCGCAGGGCAGCCTGGAACAGCTGCTCCAGGGCCCCACAATTCGCATCCGCTGCACCGGCCTCACCGAGGACGCTCTTGAGCAGCTGGGGCGCTTCGGGTCGATGTCAAGAGACGGAGAGTGGGTGACCATCGCCGGACCCCGGGAGCAGGAGATCCCCGCGATAGTGGCGGCGATAGTCACCTCCGGGGGGAGCATCTTCGCAGTGGATTCCGGCCAGCAGACCCTGGAAGAGCGATTCCTGCAGCTGGTGGACGCCGGCTGATGGCCATTTGGGTGATCGCGCTGCTGACCTTCAAGGAGCTGTTGCGTCGCCGCCTGGTGCTGGCCCTGCTGGCCCTCACCGCGATCGTGGTTGGACTAACCGCGTGGGGCTTCTCACGGATTCCCGGCCTGCACATCGGAGGTCAGCCTCTGACCCCTGGAGAGGTCCAGCTGGCTTCGTCGCAGCTGCTCTTGCTGGTCATGTTCATGTTCAGCTTCGTGCTGGCCCTCACCTGCGCCTTCCTGGCCGCCCCAGGGGTGGCGGGGGATCTCGAGTCCGGTGTCGCCCAGGCCGTCCTGGCCCGGCCCCTGCGGCGCGAGGAGTTTCTCATCGGGCGCTGGGTCGGCCTGGCCATCCCCGTCCTGGTCTACGCGGTCTTGTCCACGACGGCGGTGTTCCTGCTGGTGGACTTGACCACGGGCTACCTTCCACGGCAGCTGGTACCCGCCGAGGCGGCCCTCGTGGTGGAGGGACTCTGCCTGCTGACGTTGGCTCTGGCGCTGAGCACTCGGCTTTCGACCATGACCGCTGGAGTCATCTCCGTCATCGCCTTTGGAACGATGTGGTTGGGGGGAGTGGCGGGGGCCCTCGGCCCGGGCTTTTTCAACCAAGCCCTTTCCCATGTCGGCGTCATCACCCCCCTCTTTCTGCCCCCCCCTGGGGGGGGGGGGGGGGGGGGCGGCCCGCCGCGGCGCTGCCACCCACCGCGCGCAGCCGCGCGAGGGG
>Ga0080006_1114427_pt1 | contig 58097 bp, 45 predicted proteins | sample RS3BMetagenome_FD_69209 | JGI IMG/M metagenome (GOLD analysis project Ga0080006, IMG submission 69209) | Ferric oxide microbial mat and aquatic microbial communities from Rainbow Spring, Yellowstone National Park, USA - RS3B (SPADES... ...
AAGCGAACATTGCCACGCTGCACCGGCAAGGCGTCCTTGATCCGCTCATACTGCGCTTCCATGATTTCCATTCACAGACATTAACACAGATTAAAACGTAGTGTGAACACGCCCTAGTTGTTCTGCTCCGCGCGCTGCCCGTTGGCGTTGAAGTCGCCGCCCTTCTGACCGCGGGCTCCGTTGGCGGGAGCGACACCGGCTGCGAGCTGCGCGATGAACACCCAGTTGCGCCCATTCAGCGGCGTGTCGTTGATGGCCTTGGTCTCGATGACTTGCCCTGTGGAACCCGACTCGGTCTGAAGCAGCGGAGGAGCCGAAGTAACAGTCACCGTCTCGTTCGATGCACCGGTCTTGAGTTGAATATTGGCAGTCGCGCGTTCCTGTACCTGTACGTCAATATTTTCTTGGGTAGTGGCAGAAAAACCGGGCGCCGTAACAGTGATTTTGTAGACGCCGATCTTGAGCGGCGAAAAAACATAGTTTCCACTGGGGTCCGTCTTGGACTGCAAGACAAGCCCGGTCTGGGTGGCGGTTAAGGTGACATCCGCCCCGGGAACCGCTGCGCCGGTGCTGTCAGTGACCAGGCCCGTAATCGCGCCCTGGTCCGCCTGACCGCGCGCAATCGACGTCATCGACAGCAGCGCGAAGAGGAAGACCGCGAGTGAGCCGATCGTCTTGATGGTCCGCGATAGACGCGAAGCTTGCAGCGAAACGCTGAGGTTTTCTTGAATCATGTCAAACATTTACGCCTCCGAAATTGTCCTTCTTAGAACTGCGGTTCTCTCTTGGCATGCGATATGTGTGCCGCGGAGTTTATCCTCTCGTCCCACGGAATCGAATCCGCGGGGACACGCATCCTGCACTGCTGGCGACAATTTGTAACCGTTTTCATTAGTCGATGAACAATAATCGGATGGTTCGGAGATGTCAAGAGAGAAATTCCTCCTTTTGGAGGATTTCAATATAGACATGGAAGGGTATTCTGCCACCAGCGGGCTGAAGCAATTAGCATTTTCGCGAGTTCGAGCCCCGACCGCCTCGGAGACGGGCCGGCCACCACCCTCCCGAGGTACACTGGCCAGCGATGACCAAGGAAGTTTTGCTGGAAATCAAGCCCTACTCAGTCCAGGCGACCGCGACACATCGCGAATTGTTCCACGTGGAACAATTAATCGATGCTCGAATCGGTTCGGTCGGCGAGGCGTTCCTTCTCCGGGATGTCACGGGGGGCAACTTTTCCACATGTTGACAAGAAGTGTTCCAGGCGGCCGCCAATCTGCTCGCAGGCCCGTTCGCAGCCTGATTCTTGCCGCCCTGCTTGCAGTGACCACCGGGCTCGTGGCGCAGGCAAAAACGGGGTCTCCCCCGAGTTCAGCCGGAGCGAAAGCGACGTCCCCCACTGACGACACTCCGGGGCATTTCGTCGACGTTACCAGCCAGAGCCACCTCGCCTTCCTTGGCCGAGCCTCCCACACCCGAACGAAGTATCTGCTCGAAACCATGGGCTCCGGGGTCGCTCTCTTCGACTACGACAACGACGGCCTGCTGGATATCTTTCTGGTGAACGGAGCGCCAATCGCCAATCCAACCCCAAAGGGAACGATCCCGGAGAAGACCGGTCCGGAGTACTGGAACCGCCTGTTTCACCAGAAGAAAGACGGCACCTTCGAAGATGTGACTGAGAAAGCCGGCCTGCAGGGCATCGGCTACGGCATGGGCGTCGCCGCAGCCGATTACGACAACGACGGCTATGAAGACCTCTACGTCACTGGCTACGGAGGCAACCATCTCTATCACAACAATGGCAATGGAACCTTTACCGATGTAACGAAGGAGTCGGGTACGGGGGGGAGCGGGTGGTCTACGTCGGCCGCCTGGGTTGACCTGGACAACGATGGCCTTCTCGACCTCGTCGTTCTGCGCTACGTCCAGTGGGATTGGAACGACGTCTGGTGCGGAGAGCATCGTGAGGGATACCGATCCTATTGCCATCCCGATATCTTTCCTGCGATCACTCCGCTTGTCTTCCACAACGATGGCCATGGCCACTTTACCGACATCACCACTAAGAGCGGAATCGACAAGCCCGGCAAAGGCCTTGGGGTCGCGATCGCCGACTACGACCGCGACGGCAAGATTGACGTTGTGGTGGCGAACGATTCGATGCCCCAGTTTCTGTATCACAACAAGGGCGACGGGACCTTCGAAGAGGTCGGTCTGGATGCGGAGATCGCCGTCGATGGCGACGGCAGAACCTATGCCGGCATGGGCATCGACTTCCAGGACTACAACAACGACGGCTTGCCCGATCTCGTCATTACCAATCTCGCCAACCAGAAGTACGCTTTGTATCGCAACAACGGAGACGCCACCTTCACGTACGACAGCTATATGAGCGGCGTCGCAGGCATGACCCTGCTGCACTCCGGCTGGGGCATCCGCTTTTTCGATTATGACAACGATGGGCGGAAGGATCTGCTGATCTCGCAAGGCCACGATCTCGACACGATCGAGCTCAACTATCCTCAGCTTCGCTACAAAGAGCCCATGCTTCTCGCGCACAACACCGGCAAAGGATTCGTCGACGTCTCTGCGCGATCCGGCGACGTTTTTCATCAGGCCTGGGTAGGGCGCGGCATGGCGATCGGAGATATCAATAACGACGGGCGGGTCGATGCCGTTGTGACGACCAACGACGGCCCCGCCTATATTCTGCGTAACGATACCGCCACGGCAAATCACTGGTTGACGCTCTCTCTCATAGGCCACAGCAGCAATCGCGACGGCATCGGCGCCGTCGTCAAGCTGACAACCTCAACGGGCGCGCAGTATTTCACTGTAACGACCGCAGGCAGCTATCTCTCGTCCAACGACAAACGGGCGCACTTCGGCCTGGGAGGTGACATCGTTGCGAAGTCAGTCGAGATTCGCTGGCCCAGCGGTATCGTTCAGACACTTAACGACGTTTGCGGCGACCAAATTATCACCGTCGACGAGCCTGCCGCCATCAAATGAAATGCCCACGACAACTGTCAGTTGAGACAGACACAACGACATGCGATTCAATGGACTCAGATGGAGAGTTCTACATTCTCAATATCAATCTGGTTGTAAAGCTTGGCTCGCACCCGATGGGCCAGCTCTGTTTCGGCGTCAACCGCGAGGGTGATCTTCACATGATCATCGTGGAGGGATAGCTCGAGAGAATGTATGACCAAAGATTGTTGGTCGAATACCTGAGCAAGCCGCATGAGGACCCGTGGTCTTGCAGCGGCGGTGATCTGGAATGTCCATTGCATCCTATTTTCCTTTGGCTTGTCATTTGGGGAAAGAAAAAGCCGCCAGAGCTTTCGCTGTGGCGGCTTGACATTTCAGTAAGAACTGAAACTACGGCGCGCCACGTATGACGATGGCCTTAATAATGGAGGGGATGAAAATCATGCAGGAGACGCCACGTTGCAGACGCAGAACGCGCTGTTGTATTGGTGCCCGCAGATGAAAAGTGGTGTTCATTGTCTCTACTTGCACGAATTTAACACGACAGCGGGATTACGAATATTGACTTACTGTGAATACAGGGCTTCATTTCATGGTCAGTTCAGTTCAAATGCTTTTGGAAAAACTGCGCTGTCGCTTCATATGAGTGGATGAAATCCTTCCAGAGAAGAAAGTCATGTATTTCGTCCGGGTAAACAATTTGCTCAAACGGCACATGATTGTCACGCAGCCGCTGCGCGAGATCGACGGTCTGGCTGAAGGGGACATTGCGATCGTCGTCTCCCTGGATAAGGAGCACCGGCGACTTCCATTGGCTGACCGAGGAATCCGGCGAGGACTCCCACGCGAGCTTCTGCGCTGCTTTCAGATCAGGGGCAGAGGATGCGCCCTCCTCCCACTCCGGCAAAAAGACCTCCCAATTATGTACGCCGTGGTAGTCGACACCGGCTGCGAAGATATCGGAGTTGCGCGCCAATCCCAGGGCGGTGAGAAACCCTCCATAGGAGCCGCCCCACAAGCCTATGCGATGCCGATCAACCATCGGGAGACCTTGAAGGTATCGAGCCCCTGCCAGAATATCGTTGTACTCTGAAGCTCCGCGCCAAACGCTATTGGGCGGTGTGCGAAAGTCGTGACCATACATGATGCCGAGCCGATAGTTGACCGATAGAACGGTAAAGCCCAGGCTTGCCAGATACTCATTCGCGGCATAAGCGTCGTGGTAATAGTCCAGGTAGTTGAAGCCCAGAAGCATCTGCCGATATGGGCCACCGTGCATGTAGATCAATGCCGGGCCAGGCTTCGATTGCCCTCTCGGAATGAAAAGCTGGCCGTGGATCGTAAATCCATCGCTACTCTTGAAGATCACTTGCTGCGGAACCACCAGTTGAGCGCTGGGAAAGTCCTTTGGCAGCGCGTCCTTTGTGATTAGCTCTCTCTTACCACTTGCCACTTTATATACCAGCGCGGGCGAGGTCGCTGTCGAACCCAGACACAGAACATATTTTCCATCTCCGGTTTCTACAGGTGTCCATTCAATGGACTCGCCCTGAGTAAGTGCTGTCTGCGGCTTCCAACCCGAGATACTCACGCGCCACAAATGTCGCCGGTCGAGATCCCCCTGATTGGAGGAGAAGAGTACCTCCTGGCGATTCGCGCTGAGAGACACGTCCTCCACATCGAACTCCCCCGGTGTAAGAAGAACGGGGCTTCCGCCTGTGGCTCCAATTGAATAAAGATGATTCCAACCGTCCTGCTCGGAATCGAACACGATGCGATCGCCGGCCGCGAAGTGAAGCGACTGCTGTGCAAAGAGCGGAAGCGAGTCCCTTGATCGTTCGCCGCTCTGCCAGATGGATGTTGCGGCGTAGGTTTTCGTATTGCCTATCCAAAGACTCCACGGCTGGTTGCGCACCGGTATCAAGGGACGTCGATCTTCATAGCCCGGGACTCTAACGAAGACAACAGACGCGCCATCGGGCGACCAATGCGGAAAGATGTCGCGATCCACGCTGGGCGCGATGTGGTGATACGACTGAACGGTGTCTCCCGCCATGTCTGCGATCACAATAAAGCTGTGATCTTTGCGGTTCACGTCCATCGCCAGGCGCTGACTATTTGGCGACCAGTCTGGGCTAGAAACATCACCTTGCAAGTCAGTAAGCTGCTTTGCCTGAGTAGATCCAGAGACCGGTGCAATCCATAACTCATGTTTCGCTGCCCAGACAACCCACTTCCCGTCCGGAGAGATTTTGATATCTTCGCAGCCTTCAAATGCGCAGCCCATGTCACCGAGAAGACGCGGGATACCGCCGCCGACGTCAGCGGCCCAGACCTGTTGCTGCGGCTGTTTGGGCTCTGCTGTTGCGTTGGCCGAGCGTCCCTCAGCATTGATTTCTGTTCCACGCGCGTAGACTGCGGTCCGTCCGTCGGGCGTGAGCTGCAAGGATGCGATGGGCTGGCCATTGTCGCCCTGATACTGCGTCACCTGTCGGGGCAAGAACGATGGACCGGCGGCGGTCCACACATTTTCTGCCCCTTTCAGATTGAACACCCATGCCACGGACGATCCTTGGCTCGCCGAGGTCAGCTCCTGCGGGAAAGGAGAACTCATCACCTGCTCGATGGTGAAGGATTGAGCTATAACTGGCGGACATGCAATCACCGCGAGTGCTATACCCAGTAGAGCGCGTGTCCCGACGGTCGGCTGCATAGATCTTTTTTTCATGTTCATGACTGCCATACCTTCCTAGAACTTGATACTCCAGTGCAGCAGGTGCCAATGGAAGAGAAGCCAGGAAAACGAGATGCAGGCGAGGACGACCGCGCCATATCCAATTCTTGCCAGCCACCACCGGTTTTCCGCAGTCCGGAGTTGGAAGACGGAGTAGAGGACTACCAGCGTGCCGAGGCTTCCCAGCCAGCCGATCAACTGAACCAGGCGCAGGACGGGGTCAAGGCCCGAGCCTGCGATTTGAAGATCGTTCTCAATCGCCTGTATCAGGAATATCCATGACACGAAAAAGGCGATGTCGAGGATACAGACGATATGGATAGCCAGATAGGCCCATCGCTGCCGGTGAGTAAGTACGAGCGGTCGGTGATAGTGTCTTCGGATCCATACTGCAATGGGCCAGGAGATCACAGCCAGCAGGGTAATAGCAGCGACAAAGATAACGAGGAATAAATTGAACGATTTTCCATTAATAAAGGAGACGCGGTCGAAAACCTCGAATGGAAAATCTATTGAAGCGCGCAAGTCACCATTTGCATTCCGGTTGAAGGCAAGCAAATCCTGGTTACCGATCTCGCGGTAGACCAGCGGAGCAATCTCCTCCCATTGCTTCGGCTCTCCGGCCAACGTCTTCATGTCATCGGTAACAATGGTTCCATCGGGCTTCGCGCTTACGGTAAGTTCTCCTATAAACCCGCTGAAGCTAAAGATATTCGTGAAAGCGCCACGGCTAGCCATGTATTGGCCCGCTACGAGCTTTGCGTCCTTGGCAGTGTCGGCTGGTGGATGAGCGGCCGGAATGGTGTACGGGAAGTAGCGGTCGAGAAACTGGTCCCACAGAGCGGTGCGAGGACTGATTTCTCCGCTACCTGCGCTGTTGTAAGACACGAAGAAACCTACGCCTGCGTCGGGCATCAGATGCAAATCGCTATGAAAATAGATCGTGTCTCCGCCATGCCCGATGATTCGCTGTCCGTTGCGCGTCTCCTGGTAGAAGCCAAGGCACATGCCATTGGTGGCGGTGTTTGGCGCGTATTGACGCGCGTGCATGAGTTCCACCGTAGCCGGCTGAAGAATGTGTTTTCCGTTGTACTCGCCGTTTTGAAGATGCGCGAGCATAAAGTGCGATATATCGTCTGCCGTCGAGCTAAGCGCACCAGCAGGCGCTGGCACGACGATCTCAAACGGAAGCGATTTTCCCGACGCCAACTTATAACCATCCGACATAAGCGGCTTAAGGCGATCGGGCAGGGGTTGGCTGAAGGTAGAGTGCGTCATGTCGAGCGGTTGAAAGATATTCTTCTCGATGTAATCGTCAAACGGCATTCCGGAGACACGCTGCACTATGTACCCGGCCAGACTTGCCCCATAGTTGGAGTAAGCGGGCGTAGTACCCGACGGAAAGACCGTCTCTGGCTGGTGGTTCTTGAGGTAGTCGCCGAGCGAAGGAACATCTTTTTCGTTGGACGTGATCAAGCCTTCGATCGCCTCTTCAAAGCCCGCCGTGTGCGTCATCAAGTTGCGCATCGTAATTGGCTTGGCATATGCCGCACGGATTTTGAAATCGAGATAGTCGTTGATATCCCGGTCCAGATCGATCTTTCTTTGTTCGACGAGCTGCATCACGGCTGTCCAGGTGAAGAGCTTAGAGATAGAACCAGGCCGAGTCAGCGTTGCATCGAGAGTTACCGGCTTGCGAGTTTTTACATCGGAGTAGCCATACCCCTTTCCGTAAAGAACCTTGCCGTCCTTAACGACTATCACCATCGCGCCGGCAATGTTTTCTCTCTTCAGCTGAAGCGGAATAACACCATCAAGAAATGCACTCACATCTTCGCTGGTCATCGCAGCGGGACCGGAGGGCGCCATTGCGGGTGTGGAGGATGCATTTCCCGTCTGGACCGAAGGTGGAACAGCAGGGAGCTTAGTGGGACGCTGCCCCGTTGCCTTGAGAACAAATGGCGCCAGCATAAGTGCAGAAATAGTAAGTAGACTTCGTCGATTGTGCTTCATTGCGGCCTTCTTTCTAATCGAGATCATCGGCTGGCCAAATGCATAGTCTGCCTCAGCCTGAATCGTGTGTTCTTGTGCTTCCATCACTCGCACTTTCAGCCGCGAAGCACTCATCGGCTTTTCGAGTAGTCCGGAAAAGGTGGCACGGTTGGCGTCGGCAAAGGATGCGCTTTCAACTCTTCGAGAATCACCTGCACTGCCTTTTCAAGTTGCTGGTCGTGGCCTTGACGCCACACGGCAGGATCGATAGGCACCTCAACATCCGGTGGAACCCCTTCGTTCTCAATTCCCCATTTTCCTGCAGTACTGAAGAACGCCAGGCTCGGGGCGGTCACCATGCCCCCATCAATCAAAGGCGGATAGCCTGTAATTCCCACCTCGCCGCCCCACGTCCTCTCTCCAACGAGCGTCCCTACAGCACTGTTGTGGAAGAACCACGGAATCAGATCGCCTCCGGAACCTGCATACTCATTGATCAGCATGGCCTTGGGTCCAAAGATGGCCTCTCCGGGTTCGGTCGAGACGTCGCCGTTCGGCGTATACCAGTAGTTCCATAGCTTCCGCTGCAGATATTGAATGATGTAGTCCGCGGCCTGGCCGCCGCTGTTGTAACGATCATCGACGATCACTCCCTGCTTACCAACCTGCGCGAAGAAATAGCGATTGAAAGAGGTATAACCCGCCTGCGCCGTGTTGGGCAGATAGACATACGCTATTTTCCCGCCGCTCAGCTCATCAACCTTGCGCAGGTTGCTATCGATCCAGTTACGGCCGCGCAAGGCGATCTCACTGGCAATCGGGATCACCGTCACGTCGCGCGCACCGGAGCCATTTGGATCAGAACCAACCTTCAACACTACTTGCTCGCCGGCTGTGTTGAGAAAAAAACTATAGACATTGTCGCTGCCATGCAACTCGCGCCCATTCACCGCCAGAAGATAGTCACCTTCCTTCACCGCAATGCCCGGCTGCGTTAGAGGAGCCTTAAGCTCCGGGTTCCAGTTTTCGCCGCTATAGATGGTCCGGAAGCGGTAGCGGCCATTTTCAACGCTGTAATCCGCTCCGAGCAAACCAACGGTCGTCGCCGGAAGGTCAGGAACATCCCCGCCACCCACGAATGTATGTCCGGTCGATAGCTTTCCAAGCATCTCCCGAAAGAGATAGTTCAGGTCTTCCCTGCTTGCGATATCGGGAAGATACTTGCTGTATTCCTTCTCAGCAGCGTCCAGGTTCAATCCTGCATAGTTCGAAGCATAAAAATAGTCGCGCTCCAGCCGCCACGTCTCTTCATACATCTGCTTCCACTCCGCGCGCGGCACTCTCCAGACCTGCATCGCGTCCATATTTAGAACTCCCTCGCCAGCCTTAGCCTCCGCTGCGGTGGATGCGATGCCCCACTTCGTACCCTGCTGATACAGGAACTTCTCGCCATTGAACGAGACGCTCGCTGCCTCAATTCCAGCCAGCATAGACGTGGTCTGCCGGCTCGCCAGGCTGAACTTCATCAGCGTAAAGGCCTGATGCGAGGGCATCTCCTGCAGCAGAAAAATCTCTCCCGCCTTGCCTGCCTGCAGGTCTGCGAAGTTTGCCGCCGGTATGGGAAGCGCCAGGATCCGTTGGCCGATGTGATCAAGGTCTATCTGAACCGGGCTGGCGTCGTCTTTCTTCTTCTCGCCTGCTGGTGATTTCTGAGCTGCAGCATCCGGCGCCGCTGCCTCTTCGTCTGTCTTCGGCGCCAGGGGCGATGGCAGGTCCTTATGCAGTACAGCGACATAGACGCTGCGGGTCACCTGACTCGTATCGCTGGTCATATCGAGCAGGAAGCCGCCTGGTCCAGCGTTCGTGCTTGCCGTAAAGAACAGATAGTTGCCGCTCTTGTCGAAGACCGCGTTTGCCGTATCGCTGAGCCCATCCGTGACCATGCTCGCCTTCCCCGTCTCCAGCGAATAGACAAAGACAGCCCGCATCCGGTTCTTCAGCAGCTTCGTGTACACAATCCACCGGCTGTCCGGCGACCACGAAGGATCCAACTTAGGAGTGAAGTCGAAGTAAGTATCCGTATCGACCTTCACCGGCACCGGATGGTCCAGATCGACATACCAGACATTCAGCCGCTTATCGATGTAAGCGAGCTTGCGGCTGTCGGGCGACCACTTCAGCCCGGAGAAGTACGATGATGGTGTCCCCAGCCCGATCGTGCGCGCCGGACTCATACCACCCTGATCTTTAATATGTAGCGCGTAGACTCCGGATTCGTCCGAGAAGTAGGCGATCGACTTCCCGTCCGGGGACCAGGCCGGAGAGCGATCGGCGACCCCGGGTGAGTTCGTTATATTCCTGATACTGCCGTTCTCCGCCGGCACCGTCAGAATCTCCCCGTGAGCTTCAAACACAGCCCGCGCGCCGCCCGGCGAGATTCCCGAATTCATCACATGATCCGCGATCTTCTCAAACTGAGGCCGTACCTCGGGAAAGTCGCCGGTGATCGTGACGTTCACCTCGTGCTCTCGCCCGCTCGCGAGGTCATAGAGATGCAGCGATCCAAATTGCTCGTAGACGATCGCGCCAAATCCAGCCGAGGCGGACATCATGTCCATACCGCTGTTTGCGATTGCCCGCGAGACCTTCTTCGTCTCCAGATCGTAAACGTAGAGCGAGATCGGCTCGGCCCGCGCGGAGAGAAAATAGACTTTGTTGCCGACCCACATTGGATTAAAGTCGCTTGCGCTCTCGTGCGGCACCTTAATCACGCTGGAGTCAGCCATGTCGGCAATCCAGACCTGGGAGGCTAGCCCTCCATGGTAGTGCGCCCAATACGTATGAACGAAGCTGTCGCCTCCGCCAAAAAAGATCTCGCGCGGCAACGGCGTGTAGGCCAGGTGGGTGCCATCCGGCGAGTACGCCCCCTGGTATCCCATTGGCAAAGGGAGCGCCCTGGCAAATCCCCCATCCGTAGAAATCGTATAAAGCTGCCTATAACGGTCGGAGAAGCTGTCTCGAAGCGATTCAAACAGAACATTCTTCCCGTCCGGCGTCCATCCTTCCACCAGATCCGATCCTGGGCTATAGGTAAGCTGACGCGGCTCGCCACCCTCCGCCGGCATCACGTAGACGTTAGGATTCCCGTTATAGCGGCCGGTAAAGGCGATCCATCTCCCGTCGGGCGAGAACTTTGGGTTCGAGGCGGCGCCCGGTCCGCTCGTCAGCCTGACTGCCGCGCCTCCCTGCCGATCCACGCTCCACAAATATCCTCCGTATGCGAAGACGATCTGCGTAGCGTTCAGCGTCGGCTGCTGCATCAACAATGGCTGTTGCGCGCCATGCGCACAAACACCAGCGCCGATGAAAAGAGAAACGGCGATCGAACGTAAAACCTTGTACATTCCTGCCCTCGCTGCTGGCCTTCGCGGGTTGTGCGCGCGGTCTCGGTTGTGCTTCCCGTTTCAATTCATTCGGCGAAGCTTCGCATGTTACCTCAGAAGCTGAACTTCACCGCCAACTGCAATATCCTTGGAGCAACCGAGGTCGTGTTGATCACGCCGAAGCTCGGCGAATCGTAGGCCGCGGTCGGAGAGCCGCTCATTGTCGGATCGCCGAATTGAGGCGTATTCAAAGTGTTGAACGACTCGACACGAAATTCGCCATCCGCCAGTTCGCCACGCACTTTGAACGAAAACCTCTTCTGCAATGCGAAATCCACGTTGTTTTGCGCTGGTCCCCGCAGCAGCCCGGGTTTCGAGTTGCCAAAGCCTGTCGCAATCCCATCCGCGCCAATGACTGGAGGATTCGTAAAGCAATTCTTGTTGAAGTAATTGTTAAGCTTGCTGGTGACCGATCCACGTGTACCCAGCTGATCGCTGGTACAACCAGGTGCAATCTCAGCAAAGTCCGATTCCTGTCCATTGACACCAAATGCGTTGAGGGCATTTGTATTGGAGACGGTCAGGAAGTGCCCGGACTGGATCGTAATGACGCCCGTTGCGCCCCAGCCCCCCAGTGTCTCTCCGGCGAGCGAGGAAGCGCGAAACGGCGTCGGAATCTCGTACACGAAGTTCGCGATCAGGCGCTGCGGCCGATTGAAGAAGTCCGGGCCATAGTCCGCCCTGGGATTGTTCTGGTCGCCGATCCTGGTGCCGCCATTCGGGCCAGTCGACGCCGCCACCGTGTCGGAGAGGCTTCTTGACCACGTATAGGCGACCTGCGCTTCGGAGCCGTTCCTGAAGCGTTGAATAAAGTTCACCAGCAGCGCGTGATACCACGATGAGCCGCTCGATTCAATCTGATTGAACGTGCTCGTGTTGAACCCCTGGATGGGGAGACGCAATGCAATGTTAGTCGCGGTGTTGGTGGTCTCCCCCCGAATCGGGTTGGCCGCTGAGGCCGAAAGCGCCTGGTCAGGCAGACGATCGATCAGTATGTGCTGCCCGCGTGTGCCCAGATACCCAACCTCAAGGACCGTGTTCGCCGTCAGCGAAGTCTGCGTGTTCAAACTGAAGTGCTGAATCACCGCCGGACGGAAGTTGTTTGCATAGGTGAATACGCTGAGCGCGGTGCTGGGCGAGTAAGGCGTGAAATTGGGAAACGTACCGGTGAACGGTGCAATAGGATTGGCCCAGTTTGCCGCCCCGTTGCCCGGACCAGTCGGCTCTCGGAGCTCTGAGAATGGGGGATTGGTCAGCAACTGCAGATTTGGCTGGCCGGTTGGCGTTTCATGATAGATCCCGTAACCGCCGCGCAGCACAACGCGTCCCGCGTCTGGCAGCTGCCACGCAAACCCCACCCGGGGGTTCAACGTGTTCTGACCGTTTCCGGCGATCGCCAGCAGGCTGGACGAACGGGTCACGCCCGCTGGGAGCGTTCCGGGGAAGTTTGAGCCAACCACAAATCCGTTCAAGCTTCCGCCCGCTGCCGGGTTGGCGTCTGCACGGTTGATGTCGAAGTTAGAGGTACGGCCCAGCGCGTCCGAAATGTCTCCGATGCGGTCATACCGGAAGCCCAGGTTGAGCGTCAGGTGCTGCGTGACCTTGTAATCGTCCTGCCCGTACGCGTTGTAGTCTAGCGTGCGAAACTTTCGCTGGAGTTCGCCCGGAAGATCGATTGAAAGATACATGTTGCTGAATGGCGTGCCGTTCTGCGCGGCGCTTTGCCCAAGCAGCGCGTCGGGGTAGGTGCCAAAGATTAATCCGCCCAGGAACTGAAAGTTCTCGATATCGTTATGAACGCGGGTTGCGCCGCCACCGAAACGAAACGCATGATTTCGGCGGGTCCACGAGACCGTATCCTGGTAGACCCACGTATCCTGCGCGAGCACGACCGACTGCCCGTTTCCGCCTAGCGTAATGCCGCCAAGAAAATTAATCTCCGGCAAGGTGTCGAAAGCCGGCACTGCCGCTCCCAGATCGGAGTATTGAAACTGAGTCTGCTGTGCTGTATCCACCCATGTGCGGTGGAAGCCAAACTCAGCCTGGTTGAGCAGGTTCGGTGTGAAAATATGATTGTTGAGAATTGAAAAGTTGCGGAAGTGGTTTGGGGTGTCCTGCGGAAAGCCCGGCGCAGTCGCACCGCCAAGGTCCGCCGTTGGCAATGTATAGGCCTGCTCACTGTTGGCGAAGAAGAACCGCACCTGCCACTGCGTCGCCGCGGTCTGGTCGTAATCTCCGTTGGTCATGAACTGATCTTCATTGAAGCGGCAGGGATCGCTGATCGTGCTGATCCCCTGTGCTGCAAACGGCAGCGTCGAGTCGATACGCTGCGGCGTTGGAATCGCATATTGCCCATTCGCCAGCTTGAGGTTGAACAGCGCGAGCGCCTGCGGGGCAATGTTGGAGCCGTCCGGAAGAACATTCGGCCCGATCGGCGCACCCAGCGCCTCCTGAATAAACGTCGGCTGGCCGGCGAAGAGAGCGCCCAGCGCGGCGCGGGAACGATCGTTGGTGAGCGGAGGCGTATTCAGCGAGCTCGAACACTGCGGATCGACGCCATTGAGCTGCCGCGTCGACTGATACGAGGTGAACAAGAACACCTTATCCCGCTTGACGGGGCCGCCCAGGGTGAACCCCGGCTGATTTTGCCGCAGAATGGGACGAGCCTGCCCTTGCTGCTTCAGGAAATAGCCGTTTGCATTCAGAGCTTCATTGCGGAAGAACTCCCAAATCGATCCGTGAAGCTGATTGCTGCCCGTCTTGGTCACAAGATTCACATTGGCGCCAGCGTTGCGCCCATACGAAGCGTCGTACTGGCTGGTCTGAACCTTGAACTCCGCAATGGTATCGGGATTCGGAATAGCCACGCCGCCGCTGAACGATCCGCTGGCCTGTAGATCGTTGATTTCCACTCCGTCCATCTGGAAGTTATTTTCTGTTGCTGTGGTGCCGGCCGAAACAAAGTTCGTGGTTCCGCGACCGAAGGCGCCCGCATCCGTCACGTCGGAGGCAACGCCGGGCGATAGCGTCACAATCTGCTGATAATTGCGGGAGACCAGCGGAAGATTGCGCACCATCTGACCAGTCACAACCGATCCGAGCGCACTCGATTCAGTCTGCAAAAGCTGTCCCGCAGCCTGCACCTGCACCGTCTGCTGCGCGGAACCGATTGTGAGATTCACATTGAGACCCGTGGCCTGCGTCACGTTGACGGCGATGTCGGCAAAATCCGCTGTAACGAACCCGTCCTTCGTGATCCTGACGCTATAGTGGCCCGGCTCAAGCAACTGGATGGAAAAGTCGCCCTTGGCACTCGAGACGAGATGGCGTGTCAGGCCTGTAGCGAGGTCGGTTGCCGTGATCGAAGCTCCCGGAATCAATGCGCCGGAAGGATCTCGCACCACTCCCGAGATGGCCCCGGTGCCTGCGATCTGCGCTCCCAGCGACGAAACGGAAAGAATCAACCCCAGGAAGAGCATCGCAAGCTGAATCGGACGGAACGGACGATATGGCTTCATCAAAAACCTCCGGGAAATCGAACTGGAACACGCCTGTTCAGTCTGGGGAAATTGGAAACATACGTTACACCGCTGAAGATGTGAAATATGAAGCAGTCTCGCGCCTCTGCCGCCTAATGTCAATAAGATTATGCAACTCCCGGTTTATGCGGACAATCCTGTGGTTGGCTGGGTACGGGGGAAGTGACGCTTTTGTTTCACTTATCGGTTCTTCAGGCTTCCAGCACCGGTTTCGCAGGAAAGACTTGACACTCTTGTGCCCCCGAATGGATTCTCCTATCAGCCATGACCGGGAAAAAAAAGCAGACCGCCCCGCAGGAATACCGTGGATCGCTCGCGCAGCGCGTCGCGGAATTGAGCCCCAAGCGGCGGGAGACCATACGGCCCGTCCTCGAACAGCCCCGCAGCTTTGTCCTCCTTAGCGTTCGCGATATGGCGGCCCGCCTGGGCAGCGATCCCGCGACCATCGTCCGGATCGCCCGCAGTATGCGATTCGACAGCTACAAGGAATTCCAGCAATTCCTCCACGAACTCTCGATCGCGAACGCAACCTCACTCGACACCATGCAGGCCGGCGCAAAAGATTCAAGCGTGGCCGGCACGCTCCGCGATTCGCTCGAAAACGACATGCGCAACCTCAACGCGCTGCGCAACAGCCTCGACCTGGCTCGTGTCGCCCGCGTCGCTCAGCGCGTCTACGCGTCCAAGCGAATCCTTCTCGTTGGAGGCGATCTCGCGGAGAGCCTGATTCAATACTTCCACTATCACCTCCTCGTACTTGGCCTGCCGGTGCAGATCGCCACCACCGCCGGCCACTCCGCATACGTAACCCTCACTGCGGCCCGGACGGATCTCATGTTCGCCATCAGTTTCCGCCGTGGGCTCCGCCAGACGGTAGAAGGAATGCAACGGGCAAAGCGCGGAGGAGCATACTGCGTCGGCATCACCGACACCTACGTCTCACCGGTCGCGCAACACGCGGACGAGTTCTTCCTGGCGTCCGTCGAGACCCCCTCCTTCGGCGCATCGTACGTGGCGCCGCTCGCGCTCATCAATGCAATCCTCATGGCCTGCGCCAGCTACAAGCGCACCCGGACCCTGAGCCTGCTGCGACAGGTCGAGGAAGAGCAGAAGCACGGCTTCCGCTGGTTCGAGGGCTAGGCTCCGAACGAACGGTCGGAAGGCCGCTGACCCTCGCTCGTCGATTCGTGTCGCAGTTGTTTCTTCACCGACCTCTCCATGCACCTGACCCCATCTGCCCATGACAATTGACGATGAGCTTGGCAGCATAGTAGCGTTCCCACCTTATTCTGCTTTACAGTTCTGTCGGTTCTGCTATTGTGAAACGTACGTTTCATAGCAAGCGGCAGCTTACGCCGGAGGAAATATGGAAATCGCAGCAATTCACGCGCGCGAAATCAGCATGCGATTGATCGCGCCGTTCGAGACCAGCTTCGGAGTTACCCACGATCGCCGCATCCTGCTACTCGAGATCCACGCAAAAGATGGAAGCAGCGGCTGGGGCGAGGTCACAGCAGGCGAGGGCCCTTTTTACAATCCCGAGACTACCGATACCGCATGGATCGTACTTCGCAACTTTCTCGCGCCCTTACTCCTCGGCAAGACGATCGACAGCCCACAGGCGGCTCTGGACCTCATGGAACCAGTACGCGGCCACGAGATGGCCAAGGCCGCGCTCGAGACCGCCATATGGGATCTGCTGGCCACACAGCAGTCTTCAAGTCTCGCCAACCTGCTCGGTGGCACGCAGACCGAGATCGCGTGCGGCGTCTCGCTCGGCATCCACAAGGACATCGGCAAGCTGCTCGATAAGATCGCGCACGAGCTTGCCGCGGGTTACCGGCGCGTGAAGCTGAAGATCAAGCCGGGCCAAGATATTCAGGTCGTCAGCGCCGTTCGAGAAAAGTATCCAGACATCGCGCTGACCGTCGACGCGAACTCGGCATACCGGCTCAGCGACATGGCTTTGCTCGAACAACTGGATGCTTTCAATCTCACCTACATCGAGCAGCCGCTCGAATGGAACGAAATCTATCAACACGCCGAACTGCAGCGACGGCTCAAAACCGCAATCTGCCTGGATGAATGTATTCACAACCTGCGTGATGCGGAGGCCGCCATTGAGTTGGGCGCCTGCAAGGTGATTAACATCAAGCTGGGCCGCGTCTCCGGCCATACCGAAGCGCGCCGCATCCAGGCCTACTGCCGGGAGCACAATGTACCGGTCTGGTGCGGCGGTATGCTCGAGTCCGGAATTGGACGCGCCCACAACATCGCCATGTCATCCCTGCCCGGCTTCGTCCTCCCCGGCGACGTCTCTGCCAGCAAACGCTACTGGGAAGAAGACATTGTTGTTCCGCCAGTAGAAGTCAGCCCGGAAGGCACCATTCGCATTCCGGACTCCCCCGGCCTCGGCTTCGCAGTCAACAAGAAACGCATCGAAGCACTCACCGTCCGGCAGGAGCAATGGACCGCGAGCCAATCCGTTGGCGGAGTCCCTAAGCCTTCGTTACAGCAGGCAACTGCGGCTCCCCTGTAAACCTCTACCATTGTCGCAACCGATGAGGAGAGAAGATCGACTATGCACCAAGCGAATAGTACTATGCGAACGTTTGCTCGATTCGGAGTCGCCCTGGCGTTCATGCTGCTCGTCACAGCCGGACCGGCCGTCGTTGCCCAGCCGCAGCAAGACTTCTCTCCCCTCGATACTTACATTCAGACCACGATGAAGGAATGGAAGGTCCCCGGGGTCGCCATCGGCATCGTCCAAGGCACCACGCCCATCTATCTGAAAGGCTTCGGCGTCCGCAATATTCGGACGCACCAGCCTGTTACTCCCGACACGCTGTTCGATATCGGCTCCTGCACGAAGGCATTCACCTCGGCCTCGATCGCCATGCTGGTCGACCAGGGCAAGATGAACTGGGATGACAAGGTAGACAAGTCCATCCCCTTCTTTCATCTCTACGATCGCGAGGCTGATGAAAATGTAACCTTGCGCGATCTTCTGACCCATCGCACCGGCCTCTCCGGCGCGGATCTGCTCTGGTACGGAGCGCCGATCTCCCGCGAAGAGATCGTGCGCCGCGCAGCCTATATCCATCCGGGCACCCCATTCCGCACCGCGTTTGAGTATCAGAACGTCATGTACGTCGCTCTGGGATACGCTGTAGGCCAGGTATCCGGCGGCACCTGGGACGATTTCGTGAAGCAGCGCATCTTCGCTCCTCTCGGCATGACCGAATCTGATACAAGCGCCGTTGACGCGCAGAAGTCGAAGGACTACGCCAGCCCGCACGTACTTCGCAACGAAGCCGTGGAAGCAATCCCATGGAAAAATATTGACAACGCCGGCCCTGCGGGTTCCATCAACTCCAGCGTCCGCGATATGTCCAAATGGATCGCGCTGCAATTGAACGACGGCGTCTTCGAAGGCAAACGCCTGATCTCGTCGAAGGGCATGCAGGAGATGCACCGGCCTCAGATCGTCATTCCTCCGGGCGAGATTCCCACGGTCTTCTTTCCCGGCTCCATGCAGCTAACCTACGGGTTCGGCTGGTTTGTCCAGGACTACCGTGGACATCAACTCATCCTCCACCCTGGAGACATCGACGGATTCGAGGCCCTCACGGTGCTCATCCCTGAGATCCATACCGGGTACGAGGTGCTAGTCAACATCGGCGGCAACTCCTACCGACAGGCGTTGGGCTACCATATCGCCGACATGCTTCTGCACCTGCCCGAGCAGGACTGGAGCGCACACTTCAAAAAGAGCGACGCGGACATGCAAGCCGAGGAAAAGGCGCAGGTCGCGTCCTGGCAATCGAAGCGAAATCCCAACACTCATCCCTCCCATGATCTAAGCGCCTACGTGGCGACCTACCAGAACGCCGTCTACGGAGATGCCAATATATCGATGGAAGACGGACATCTTGCACTTCGCTTCCACGACACTCCGTCGCCGCTCGAATACTTTCAATACGACACGTTCCTCATTCGCTTGGACCCGAACGATGCCGAGCCGTCGCGCCTTACCTTTGCCCAGGACGCCGACGGAGACATCTCTGCATTCGAACTCGACGGCGCCCGCTTCGGAAGCCAGAAGGAACCATCCCCTAGACCAGAATCGACATCAACTCCCGCAACCGGACAGGTGAGATAACCATGACAACCGACATCCTTTCCTCGCGCAGCCTCTCGGATCGCTCCTCTCTCTCGCGCCAGATCCTTGTCTTTCTTGCGCTCGTCTTCTCCTTCAGCAGCGTGCCGTACTTCCTCGTCATCCACACCGGACATCTTGCAACCGGCAACGGAATGATCGTGTTCCTCTTGATGTGGTGTCCAGCACTCGCAGCACTCGCGACCTGCCGTATCTTTCACATCGACATCGGCTCCCTCGGATGGAGCTGGCGCCCTGTTCGCTACGAAATATGGGCTTACCTGGTGCCGATCTTCTACAGCTTTCCTGTCTATCTCGTGACGTGGCTGTCCATCGCCGGCTCCTTCGGGTTCACGGCATTCGCAGCGGAGTCGAGCACAGCCTTCGGCTTTCCCCACTGGCCTCACACAGCCACTTGGCTTCTCACGCTGCCGGCGTATGCGTCTGTAGGCGTCCTTGGGTCGATGACGCGCGCTCTAGGTGAAGAGATCGGCTGGAGAGGCTTTCTGTTGCCGCGCCTGGTCGGCCGTGCAGGCTTCACAGTCGGCTGCCTTGTGAGCGGCTGCATCTGGGCCGTCTGGCACTATCCCCTGCTCCTCTTCGCGGACTACAACGCCGGCACCCCGCGCCTCTACGCGATCACCTGCTTCACCGTCATGGTCATCGGAGCCGCGTTCATCTTCGGCTGGTTTCGGCTCAAATCCGGCAGCCTGTGGCCAGCGGCCATGCTACACGCCAGTCACAATCTGTTCATCCAGGCCATCTTCGATCGCATCACCAATGCGACCGGCAGGACCCTTTATGTAACTACCGAATTTGGCGCGGGCCTTGCTCTAAGCGTGGGAGCGTGCGCACTCTATCTTTGGACAAGACGCGCGGAAGTAGAGGGCCTCGCCCTGCAAGACCCCCGTGCGCCCTACAACGAGGGAACCATCTGAGGCTCCAGCAGGTAGACCCCGTTGCCGCCTTCCATTCTGAATCCCGTAACGGCAAAGCCGTGAGCAAAGCGCTCCTCGAAGTCCGCCCTCAGCCTCGCCTGGACCTCCATCGCACGAGCCGGCGCTGCGGTCTTCCACTGCTCCATCTCCGCCGGCACGACGATCCTGATCGCATCCTCCGCGACCGTCGGAGCCACGCCCGCAAGGGCACTCTCTACCCGGCTGGAAGACATCTGCCACTCCGCAACCAGGCGGTCCGTGGGAAGGCCGCCGTGTAACGGACTGGCTGTCACGCCGTAGAGATTGGAATGAAACCGCCGAATGACTGCGCCCAGACGGACCAGGTTGAAATATGCATTGCGAAACGCCAGCGGGTCGAACGTCCATTCCATCAGCGCTATCCCTGCTTCCAGCGCCAACTCGCGCTGCTTCACCTTGATCTGCCGCCCCAGGCCGCGATTCTGGTAATCGGACACGACACCCACTATGTGCGAATGAAAATAGCGCAGATCACCGCGAAACGCCGGGAACGCCAGAGCAAATCCAACCGCCTGCTTTCCGTCACGCGCAAGCAACACCTGGCCCCCGATCTTCTTCGCAACCACGAACAAGCTCGAAGGAATCAGATCCTCGTCAGGATCGTTCCATATCGTCCGCTGCAGGCCCACACACTCGCGGATCTCCTCAAGGGTGGCGCAGATTTCAATTGAAATAGGTGACATCTGCTGCATTGCCGAGCTCATCCAGCGTGCCTCGCCTTCCTCGTAATCCGTCTCTCGAACACTCTCTTGCTCGCGGTTGCGCGTATTCCTTCGTGCTGTCTTCCCCGGCCGGTATCAGACAATTGCCTGGTTTGCTTACGGTAATCGCTCCGTCGCGGGCGGCTTCTCCACGGCGCGAAAAAATAGGTATAAAGGCACTCCCAACAGGATCATCGCAATCCCAAAACATGCATGAACGGGATCGCTGACGATCGTGTTCACGGAGATCCCGAACGCAGCAAGCACGAACAGGACCGGCAGCAATGGGTACGCCGGCACACGAAAGCTGCGCTCCACCTCAGGCTTCCGAATGCGCAGCACGATCACCGAGGCAACCGTGAGCCCATAGAAGATCCACGCGGTGAAGATAACGTAGGTAAACAGTTGCTGGAACGAGCCGACCAGGGTCAGCACCGATGCCCACACCCCCTGAAGCGCGATCGCAAGGACCGGCGTATGAAAGCGCCGGCTCGTCTGGCCAAGGCGCTGGAAAAATGTGCCGTCCCGGGCCATCGCATAATAGACGCGTGGCCCGGTAAGGATCAGGCCATTCATTGCGCCGAGAATCGACGTCAGGATCAGGACAGAGATCAGCGCTGTTGTCCCGGCACCGTACGCGGTCTGCACTGCGGTTGCGGCAGCGTGGTCCGTGGCGCGAAGGGCTGCCGGCGTCAGCACCGAATAGTACGCGATATTCAACAGAAGATAGATCACCGCGCAGAGCGCCGTTCCCACGAAGAGGCTCAACGGCAGATCACGCTTCGGCGATCGAAACTCACCTGCGGCGAACGAGACCGCGTGCCAGCCCTCATAGGCCCACAGCACCGCGATCAAAGCCGTGCCGAAGGGAACCACGATGTGGCTTACAGAAGTCGCCGGCATCAGGCTGGAATATAAAAGATGGATGTGCCCGCGCCACACCAGGAGCAGAAAGAGCAACGTCAGTCCTGCAAGTTTGCTTACGGTACTCACATTCTGCACCAGTTTGCCCAAACGCAACCCAAAGCAATTGACTCCCGTCAACAGCAGGATGCAGACGATTGCTGTCGCTTTCTGTCCGCCCCGGGAGAGCGGAAACAAACGCGAGAGATACAGGCTGAACCCGACCGCCAGCGTCGCAATGCTGCCGGTCTGGATCATGGACAGAAGCCCCCATCCGTAGAGAAAGGCCACTGGCCGTCCCAACGCATGACGCAGATAGACATACAATCCGCCAGCCCCCGGATACATCGCGCCAAGCTCTCCCAGCGACAAAGCTCCGCACAGACTGAGCACGCCGCCAACTGCCCACACCAGCAGAACCGCGCCCAGCGAGTGTAGCTGTAGCGCAATGGGACCCGGAACCAGGAAGATGCCCGATCCGATCACCGTCCCCACCACCAGCGCTATACCGTCCACTCGGCCTAACTCGCGGACGAGGCCAGACTTGCCCTCCACCACCTCTGTGTCAGATTTCGGCATCGTGAAGCTCATGACGGTACTCCCCAACGCAGAGGTATTTCTTCGAACATCTACTGTCCTCCAACCTGGAGAAGTTTCGAACCGTGTGAGAACCCTATAGCGAGTGAAACATATGTTTCTACACTGTTCTTGAGTCTATAGAAGCTCTTGGCGCGACAAAGCTGGATTAAACGTAGCAATCATATTGACACACGTAACAATCGTTGCTAAATTTTTTTTACGTTTATCCACAAGAGCGATGGGAGCAATGCAAATGCAACGCAGCGAAATTCATCGCAAGCGTCCGGCTCTCCCAAACCAGCGACCCTCCTCGCTGTCTTGCGCCGATGCCCGTCCGTTTTTTAAGAGCAACATGAGACCGGCAACCCGTAGTCGGGCCTTATGTCTGCTCATCTGCGCAATCATGCCCGTCTGGATCATGGCACCGCTCGCCGCGCAAGCCCCCGCGGGCGCTGGACCTGCGACGTCCACCGTTCCAAACGCGAACCAGCAGGCACAGGTATTCCACATCACCCCGCTCAAGCCCGTAGCGGAGTTGCGCCGTGAAGCCCTCGCGTCCAAGCCTCCCGTCGAAGCGGGGCCCTTTCTGCCTCCCGATCTTGTCAGCGTGACCGCATACGATCCCACCATCAAGCTGGAGATCCGCTACGCTACCAGTCGCAACTTTCTCGGTACACCGGTCTACACCGAGGCTCGCGCATTTCTCGAGCGCCCAGCCGCCGAGGCGCTCGCCCGCGCCTCCGGAAAACTTCGCGCCCAGGGCTATGGATTGCTGATCTATGACGCGTACCGGCCCTGGTATGTAACGAAAATCTTTTGGGACGCAACCCCGGCGGACAAGAAGAAGTTCGTAGCCAACCCCGCGGACGGCTCGCGCCACAACCGGGGCTGCGCCGTCGATCTTACCCTCTACGATCTCAAGACCGGCAGCCCCGTCGAGATGACCGGCGGATATGACGAGATGTCGGAGCGCTCCTATGCCTCCTATTCCGGCGGCACACCGCTCGAGCGCTCGCACCGGGAGATCCTCCGATCCGCAATGCAATACGAAGGCTTCGACGTCTTTCCCTTCGAGTGGTGGCACTTCGACTTTCGCGGCTGGCAAAAATATCCCATTCTCAATCTGACCTTCGAGCAGCTGGAACGCTCCCCGGTGGCAAAGAAGTAACCGCGAAAGTGCACATCGAACGCGACTGAACAATAACGGAAGGTGCCCCATGCGCTCATCGGTCCTCTGTCTTCTATACCTGATCCTCACGGTCTCCGCCCCTGCGCAACCCGCCGCCAGCCCGGCCTTCAACCTCAAGGAAGTCATGATCCCCATGCGCGACGGCATCCACCTCCAAACCGTCATCCTTACCCCCGCCGGCCAACAGGGCTCGCTGCCGATTCTCTTGACGCGCACTCCCTACGGCGTTCCAGACAAATCTCCGGAGCCCGTTCCCTTCTACATGCAGGAGCTAGCGCACGACGGCTACATCTTCGTCTTCCAGAATCTGCGCGGACGCTTCAAATCCGAGGGCGTCTTCAACCTCAGCTCCGCAGTCGATCTCAACGATCCTAAGGCAACCAACGAAACTACCGACGCCTACGACACCATCGACTGGCTGGTGAAGAACGTCAGCAACAACAGCGGCAATGTTGGCATGATCGGCGTCTCCTATTCCGGGCTGACCGCCGCGCTGACTCTGCTACATCCCCATCCCGCACTCAAAGCCATCAGCGAACAGGCCTCGCCGGTCGATCAGTGGATGAACGACGACATGCATCGCTACGGCGCTTTGCGCGAGAGCTACGCCTTCGAATACTCCGTGCTCGAACAGGCCGACAAGAACAAGAACACCGATTTCCAATTCGGCACCTACGACACCTTCCAGTGGTATCTCGATCTCGGCCCCGTCTCCAACATCAACGCAAACTACCTGCACGGCGTCATTCCTTTCTGGAACGACACCGTCGCTCACCCCAACTACGACGAGTTCTGGAAGAAGGAGGCCTGGGTTAACCAGCTTCACGCCTCCACCGTCCCTAATCTCAACGTAGCCGGTTTCTGGGACCAGGAAGACCCCTGGGGACCGTGGCAGATCTTCCGCCACGCCGGGGAGCACGATCCCGACCACACCAACTTCATCGTCGCCGGCCCCTGGTATCACGGCGAGTGGCACCGGGCCGACGGCGATCGCATCGGCATCGTCCCCTTCGGAGGCCACAACACCTCGCAGGAGTTCAGCAAAAATATCGAAGCACCCTTCTTCCGCTTCTACCTTCACGGAACCGGAAGCAAGCCCTCCTGGGAGGCCAGCACCTTCCAGACCGGCTCCAACACCTGGCATACCTACCCAGCCTGGCCGCCGAAGCAATCTCAGCCAACCAATCTCTACTTCAATGCGGACGGCACACTGAGCTTCACCGCCCCAACCCTAACTCCGCAACCCTTCCGCCAGTTCACCTCCGATCCAGCCAACCCCGTGCCCTATCGTCAACGGCCAATCTCACCGACCTACCCTGCAGGCGATTGGCGAGCCTGGGAGGCCGCCGACCAGCGTTTTGTCGACAACCGTCCCGACGTCCTCACCTACCAGAGCGTTCCGCTCGACCACAACATCACCGTCAGCGGCGCCCTCTCCGCCGTGCTCTACGCCTCGACCTCCGGAACCGATAGTGACTTCATCGTGAAACTCATCGACGTTTATCCGCAGGACGCGCAGAAGAACGCCTGGGATCCCGAAGAAGGCCCCCAGCCCGGCCAATACGCGCAGTCGATGAACGGATATGAACTTCCCATCGCCATGGAGGTCCGCCGCGGCCGCTATCTCGAAAGCTACGAGCATCCTCACGCGCTCGTTCCTGATCAGCCGATCCTATGGAATATCCCCTTGCGCGATCACGACCATGTCTTCCTGAAAGGCCATCGCATCATGGTCCAGATCCAGTCCACATGGTTCCCCGTCATCGACCGCAATCCTCAGAGATTCGTTACGAGCATCTACCAGGCGAAGCCATCCGACTTCGTGAAAGCGACGCAACGCATCTACTGCTCGCCTCAGCAGCCTTCTCATCTCATCTTGCCGGTTATGCCTTAGCAGCTTTGAAACGGGCGGCAATAAGTGGACCGGCTCAGCGATTCGTATTCGTCCTAGGTCGAGCCACCAGATTCCTCAGGACGATCTCGCAGGCGTCGCTTTCTGCGGCTGATAGTACCCTTCTTCCGCCATGCGCTTTCCCATCTCGACGTACATCTTGCTGTCGCGCGGCTGCCAGGTGGCGAGGCCGTCGACATAGCGGTTGTACATGCAGAAGGCGGCGGCGATGAGGACAGTATCGTGGATCTCGAGATCGGTGGCGCCGTGCTGCCGGGCATCGTCGACGAGTTGCGCGGTCACTCTCTTCCCGTCGATCTGAACCTGTTCGGCGATTGCGAGCAGCGTCTTCAATTTGTCCGGAATCGCGGCGGTCTTATAGTCGAGACAGACTGCTTCTGTGAGTGTCGGGTCTCCGCTATTGAGATGGCTGGCGGCGGCGCCATGGCTGGTCTGGCAGAAGTAGCAGGTGTTTCGCGAGGAGACGAAGGCGGCGATGAGCTCGCGGTCACGCGAAGGGAAGTCTTCGCTGCCGGAGGTATGAAGGAGAATGTGAGCGAGCTCCCGCATGGGTGCGGCGGTCTCGGGACGAAAGGCGAAGCCGGCGGTGATACCGGGCATGTTTTCGGGTAGAGCGATGTGCGGCATGGTTATTCCTCCAGGGAGATCGCGGCAGGCGCGAGGGTGTCGATGTCTGCGTTGTAGGGGGTGCGGTCGCTTCGCAGCAACAGGCTGATGGCCACGGCGAGGAACGTAGTACAGGCAAGGCCTACGATATACCGCGGCTGATAGGAGCCGGTGCGATCGTAGAAGTGCCCGACCACCATCGGGCCGGTGGCGCCTCCGATCGCGTAGGCGGTCCATGTGAGGCCATAGAGCACGGAGAAGTGCTTGCGTCCAAAGTAGCGCGCCAGCAGATACGGCGCGACGTCGGCTTCGCTTCCCAGCCCGATGCCGAGGAGAGCGGAGCCCAGGAGCGCGACGGCCGAGGTGCCGGAGAAGGCAAGAATGAGTGTGCCGATGGCCGAGAGCAGAAGGATGAAGGTCTGAATTCGTTGCGCTGGAAGCCTGTCGATGAGGAAGCCGGTGAAGAGGCGGCCAAGGATGCCAGATCCTCCGCGCACAGATAACGCCAGCGCGGCTGCCTGTGCGGTGATGCCGTGCTCGGTGAGCATTGCGGCAAGATTGGTCACCAGGCCGTTTTCGCCGAAGGCCGAGAGCATGATGATGATGGCGAGTATCCAGAAGGGTGCACTGCGCAGCGCGGAGCCCACGGTCGCGCCGGTGACCGCGCTGTTGTCGATTCGCTGCGGTGCGGGCCGGTTACGCACCAGGAGCGCGGTAAGCGGCAGACCCAGCAGCGCAATACAGCCGAGCGTCAGATAGGCATCGCGCCAGCCGTGATGGTCGATCACCCACTGCGTCACAGGCGGAATGAGAATAGAACCTACGCCGCTGCCGGTGAGCAGCAGAGCGAGCGCAATGCCTCGCCGTCGGGTGAACCAGGTGAGAATCGTTCGGGTGTACGCGAACTGGGCGGTGCCGTTGGCAACCAGTCCCAGTATGAAGTAGGTGAGGTAGAAGCGCCGGATGCTTGGCCCGAGCATACTGAGCGATGCGAGCGCCAGCGCGAAGATAACGATCGAGGGCAGGATGATTCGCCGCGGCGGGAAGCGGTCGAGCAGGACGCCAATGCCCGGCGAGACAACAGCAACGGTGATGGCGGCAAGAGCGAAGGTGCCACCAATGGCTTCGCGCTGCCAGCCAAAAGCGGCATGGAGCGGGTTCAGAAACAGGCTGAACGTGTATGGCACGATGGGAGCGAAGCTGACCATCACGCCTGTGAATGCAGCCGCGGCTACATGCCATCCGGCGTAGTGAATGGAGCTTTCCTCGTCGATTGCAACCATCGTGCGGCTGCTCATGCGGTGTCCTCCCTATGGAGGTGTGGGACTCGCGAGTTCGAAGTGGTAGTGCTTTCGAATGCGGCTAGGAGGTTTTGCGACGGCAGCCCGAAGGCGTTCACCACACGATTGAAGCAGGCGAACAGAGCAGTAAGGTGGATGGCTTCGGCAATCTGCAGGTCGGTCCAGCCGGCCTCGCGCAGCAGTTGAATATCCTCTGGTGCGATGGCCGCGGAGTCATCGGTGACTTTTCTGACGAAGCGGAGAAGTGCGCTCTGTGCGGGGCTGAGCGAGTTGGAGTGAACATCGCAGGTTATGGCGGCGGCAAGCAGATCCGGCGAGCCGCCATTGGAGCGAAGAAAGAAGCCGTGACTGTCGGCGCAGTAGTCGCAGCGGTTCTGGGAGGAGACGAAGGTTGCGAGCATCTCCTTGTTCTCTCGGCCAAGAGCGCCGGCGGTGAACAGCATGGTCTCCGCAAGCCCCATCATGTGCTGCAGCAGCGGCGGGTGCGTCGCGAAGCATTGCAGGATGCCCGGCACCTGCGGACGGCCGAAGGTTTCTCGAAAGTGGGCATACAGCCGTTCCACCTCGGCAGGAGCGTGTGCCTCGTCGATAACGGGCAAGTTCGCTGCCTCGATGCGGGCTTCTCTTTCTGCGGGTATCCGGTATTCGGGAGTTGGCATGGTTAGAACTCTAATCGCACAGCGAATTGAAAGGCGCGTGGACCGCCGGAGCCGAAGAAGCCACCAGCGATGGTGTCGGCCTGATAGAAGTTGGTTTGCACCGGAGCGTTTGCCGTTAGCGGCCCGATGGAGATGTTGCGTCCCGCGAAGTTCGCGTTGCTGGTTCCGCGAACGTTCACCTGGTTGAAGAGGTTGAATCCCTCGCCGAAGAGGCTGAGCGTCAGATTGTCGTGGAGGCGGATGTCCTTGCGAAGACGCAGGTCGAGCGAACTAAAGGGACTGAAGAAGTTCACGCCGGCTGGAACGTGGGCGATGGGACCACCTGCGTTGCACGGGTAGGTTCCGGGGCAGGCAGGCAGCGCATTCCAGCGGTCGATCGCGGCATTGAGTTGATCACTGTTCTTGATCCCGCGGCCTAGCGAGTTTCGCGAGAGCAGGGGCAGGCGCGAACCGGTGGCGCCCGCAGCATTGGCGGTCCCGGGGAGGAACGTATCGGCAGGAACGCCGGAGCCGAAGGTGTAGAGCGGCGCGAAGCTGAAGCCGTAGGGCAGCTTCGCTTCGCCGTAGAGAGTGATGCGGTGAAGCTCGTCGGTCAGGGCGTAGCCTTTCTCCTTGCGCAGTCCGGCGGTTCCTTCGACAAGGTTGACCTGCTCGTCCTTGTTGCCGTTTTCCAGTTGATCGTCGTCGGAGTAGTCGAGCGTCTTCGAGAGCGTGTAGCTGAGGTTGAAGTCGTACGTGAGACGGCGGATGTGGCCGGTGCGGCGGCTCACACTGAGCAGCAGACCGTCGTACCAGCTCTTCGCGGAGGAATCGAGGATGGTGACGCTGTCGGTGATGCCGGAGAGCGGATCGGTGATCAGGCAGAGCTGATTGCCGCCCGGACAGTGGATGTAGGGCGAGGTGGAGGTCGTGCTGCGCAGGAAGCTGCCGATGAGCTCGCGCTCACCGAAGACGTGCAGTCCGTCCGCGCTGATCAGCCAGTCGGTGTGGACCTGCTGCTGGCCGCCGAGAGAGAACTGCTGGAAGAGGGGATGGTGCGAATCGGAGCCCAGGGCGACGATGCCGACGCCGCCGGTCTGATGCGGCCCGCTGAAGGCGGAGGTGAGGGTTGGGGTTCCGGCTACGAACTGCGCGCCGGGTGCGAAGCAGTTGCCAAGCGCCGGGGGCGCTGGGACGCCGGGGATTATGCAGTTGGAGCCGCTATATTGCGTGACGGTCAAGGCGCGATCGTTTTGTACAAGCTCCTTGGAGCCGGCCTCGAGGATGACGCGGTCGTAGTAGATGCCGTAGCCGCCGCGAATGACGGTCTTGCCGAGGCCGAAGGGATCGTAAATAAAGCCGGCGCGCGGACCGAAGTCTTTGGTGTCGGGATTCTTTTGCAACGGAAGGACGTTCGCCATCCAGGTGCAGGGTTCAGTAGGCGTTGACGTGAGGGAAGGACAGGGTTGATGCGCGGCGCTCTGGCCGGTGGCGTTGGAGTCGTACTCCCAGCGCAGGCCAAGGTTCAAGGTGAGTCTCAGCGAGGCGCGCCAGTCGTCCTGCACATAGAGGCCGGTGTAGTTGTTGGTGATCTTCGGGATGGGCACAGGAATGATGGGCGCGGTGCTGTGGATACCAACGGCGACGGGGATATCGAGGTCGTTGACTACGCCATCGCCATTGAGATCCTGGAAGCCGAAGTCGGAGGCCAGGATGACGGAGCCGGAGCCGAAGACGTTGATGAGTCCGCTGACGCGATAGTGCTGGAACTCCGCGCCGGCGTGGAGGGTATGCTTGCCGATCGCGGTGGTGAAGGCGTCGCGAAGCTGGTAGCGCTCCATGTGGGTTGCCTGCGGAAGATTGAAGTTGGCGCCGTCTGCGAGGTCTGGGAAGAGCAGTTCGTTGGTCAGGTTGAGCTGCGGATTTGTCGTGGAGGCGTTCTGCGGAAACGGCGGGATGTTGTTGTAGAAGTCGTCGTAGTGAAGGGAAAAGTCATTGGTCATCTTCGCGCCGATGACGCGCGTCCAGGTGGCTACGGCCGAGTTGAAGCGGTTGAGCGCGTTCTGCCGCTCGGCCGCGGTCGAGAAGGGCGTCGACTGCGCCGCTGTGGCCTGCGCGGTGTCGGTGGATCGGTTGAAGCTGTAGCGCAGGCCGAGGATGTTGTTGTCGTTCAGATGATCGTCCGCTCGGTTGGAGAGGAGAAGGTCGCGCAGAGGAGCCGGCGCCGCAGTGTTGATGATGTGTCCGTAAAAAGGAGAGCCGCCAAAGGGGGCATTGCTGAAGACGCGGGTGCCGGTCTGAATCGCCGCATTCTGGTCGCGAAACTCGACGGAGGAGAAGTAGAAGGCCTTGTCATGACGGAAGGGGCCGCCGAGGGAGCCGCCGAACTGTTCGCGGTCGAAGGGCGGCACGGGCTGGGAACGATCGAAGGTTGCGGGCAGTCCCTGCAGGTTGCGGTTCCGTTCGAACAGAAACGCGGAGCCGTGCATCTGATTTGTGCCGGACCGCGTGACGATGTTGATGATGCTGTTGCCGGAGCGCCCTACCTCGGCGGTGAAGCGTGCGGTTGCGATCTGAAATTCGGCGATGGAGTCCTCGGGGAAGTTCGACAGTGTGCCGCCGACGACCTCGTCGTTGTTGTCGGCTCCATCGACGAGGATGTTGCCGCCGCGTCCAAACCCGCCCGCAGAGCTGATCTCAAGCGTGTTCGTCTTGGTGGGATCAAAGGTTGGCGCGGGCCTGTTGCCGGGAATCAGAAACGCCAGTTCCAGGAAGTTGCGTCCGTTCAGCGGAATGCTCTCGATCGTGGAGGACGTGATCTGTCCCTGCAACATGGACTGCGTGAGGTCTACCTCCTGCGCGGTGTTCGTGCCGACGTTGACGGTGCTGTTCTGCGCGGCGACATGGAATGTCGTGTCGAGAGTCACAGCCTTTCCCGGTTGCACCTGCACGTGGGTGTACCGTACATCGGAGAAGCCGGTCGCGCCCAGCAGGACGGTGTAGTTTCCGGGGGCGACGCCGGACAGGATGAAGGCGCCGTCGGAGTTGGTATTACCCTCCCGCACCGTGCCCTGGCGCTCTTCGGTCGCGACGACGTGAACGCCGGGGATCACTCGGCTGCCGGGGTCTTTGGCGATGCCGCCAATGGTGCCGATGGGCAGTTGCGCATTAGCTGGAGAGGTGAAGGCAGTGAGACAAACGGCGGTTGCAAGCAACGATCGAAAGCGCATCCGGCAAGGGCTCCAGAGGAATTGAAGCTTCAGATACGCACGAGACTGTGCCGGACTGTCTGCGACAGGCGAATGCGTTGTGTGAGGTTCAGGCGAATCTTACGGAGGGCGCGGAGGCGTGTCATCCACCATAAGGTTGAGAAGAACTTCCATCTTTTGCAAGCACGATGGGTCGCGTATGCTTAGCGGCGCAGGAACACAAAGGAGATTGCATGCCTCACATTAATTTGCCGGAAGGATTACAGGGGATACGCAGCGCGATGGCGTTTCGTCCGGAGACCGCGAAGCCGCTCAATGAGCTTGCGGAGGCTCTGCTCCATGCGCCGAACTCGCTGCCGCAGGGCGATCGCGAACTGATCGCAACCTATGTCTCGTATCTGAACGACTGCTACTTTTGCCAGACAGTTCACGGATCGATTGCGGCAGCCTGCCTGAACGACGATCACGATCTCGTAAAGCGGGTGAAGGCGGATTTTTATGCGGCTGAGATCTCAGAGAAGTTGAAGACGCTGCTGGTGATCGCGGCGAAGGTGCAGAAGGGCGGAAAGCAGGTGACGGCTGCTGACGTGGAAGCGGCCCGCGCACAAGGCGCTATCGATAGGGAGATTCACGATACGGTGCTGATTGCGGCGGCGTTCTGCATGTACAACCGGTACGTCGATGGCCTGGACACATGGCAGCCGCGCGAAGAGGAGCTGTATCGGGAACGCGGCAAGAAGACGGCGCGGGAGGGGTATGTAGCGATGAGCCGCGAATATCTTCCCGCAGGCGACCGAGTTCAGGGAGCGTCCGGAAGTTTGTAGGGCAGCGCGAACCGGCCGATCTGGATGATCGATTGGCCATCCGGCGGCCAGATGCGAATTGCCTCGACGCGGCCGGGGGAGGGCAGTTCATGCGCGACGGAGCTGCCGAGCTCGGCTCCGGTCAGAGCTTGATAGAGGTGGACGTTCAGTCCGCCCGGCACGTGATTCCAGCCAAGCACGTAGGTTCCCGCCGGCAGCGCGACATCGCCTATGGTGATGGGGCTTTGCGCGAGGAGATAGTGCGAGTATTTGCCATCGGCCGAGTAGCCGGCGGTGATGAGAACCACGGCGGCGATGATCTGGCCGCGCTGATTGGTGATGCCGGTTTCGGTACGCGCTTCGGTCTCGATGCGCTCGTTGATCACGTGGGCTCTCGCGGGAAGGGCGGCCTGCAGCTCCTCGGCGGTGGCTACTCTCCATGTAGTCTTGGGAGCCGCTGTCTGCATGGGGAAGAGCGAGAGGGTTGTCGATAATAGAAGAAGTGCGAATCTCACCGGAGACCTCCGGGCAGATGAACGATTCCCCGCTGCAGGGCGAGTGTGGCGGCGTGGGTGCGGTCGGCTACTCCCAGCTTGCCGAGCAGACTGTTTACGTGAGACTTCACCGTGGTCTCTGAAATGTTAAGGTCCAATGCGATCTCTTTGTTGGCGCGTCCGGCGACGATGCGCTCGAGGACGCCCAGTTCGCGTGCGGTAAGCTCCTGACCGGAGATTCGCTCGGCAAGCTTCTCGGCGATGGATGCGGGGATGCGTCCTCTTCCGTCATGCACGGCGTGGATGGTCTCGAGCAGTTCTTCGAGCGTCATACCCTTCAGGAGATAGGCTTTGGCTCCTGCCTGGAGCGAGCGGTAGATGTCCTCGTCGCCATCGAAGGTGGTGAGGACGATGATTCGGGCAGCGGGGAATTCGGCGCGAATCCGGACGATGGCGTCGACGCCGCCAAGGCGGGGCAGTTGCAGATCCATGAGGGTGATGTCGGGACGCAGCAGGCGAAACTGTGCGACAGCTTCGAGGCCATCGCTGGCCTGGCCGGCGACCTCGACGTCAGAGCGTGCGGACAGCAATGCAACAAGACCCTGTCGAACGACGTGATGGTCTTCTACAACAAGAATACGAACTGGACCTTCCATGGTGTTTGCGTTCCTTGTCTCTATACATTCACGGTCAGTGTAATCCGCGTTCCGTAGCCCGGCGCGCTGTCGACTTCGAGTTGCGCGCCGATTTCAGCAGCCCGCTCGCGCATTCCCTGCAGGCCAAAGTGATCTCCCGCTGCAGGGGTATCAGCCACGCTGAAACCCCGGCCATCGTCTTCGATCGTCAACACGATATGTTCCACGCCGTAGCGCAAGGTGGCGCGAACGGTATTTGCATGGGCATGGCGCATCGCGTTCGCCATGGCCTCCTGGGATATACGGAGTATCTCACCTTCAAGCTTCGGCGAGAGCGGGCGATAGGTCCCTGTGACGTCGAGTCTAGCGGCCGTTCCGCGCTGGGCGGCAAGCTCGACCGCCTTCGCAAGGCGCGTCGGGAGACTATCCTGGGCGGCCAGCGTTCGCAGCTCCCATATACTCTGGCGGGCATCGGCGAGGCCGTCGCGCACGAGTTGCTGCGTGTCCTGGATGCGCCGGCCAGCGGCTGTAACGTCCGCGGCAGAAAGAGCCTGGGCTACGAGTTCGAGATGAACGGATATGCCGACGAAGCCCTGGGCGAGCGTGTCGTGAATCTCGCGCGCGATCCGGTTGCGCTCCGCGAGCACGGCATCGAATCGTGAGTTGAGTTGCCGCAGCCTGAGCCGGTAGGCGAGGTAAACGATCGCGCCCACCAGCAAAGCGCATAGCAGATAGAACCAGAGCCGCCGATAGAACGGTGGAAGAACACGAAAGTGGAGTTCGGCAGAATTGGCACCCCAAACGCCGTCGGCGGCGACTGCCTCGACACGGAACAGGTACGCGCCCGGGGGAAGGTTGGTGTAATAGGCGGTGCGCCTCGCCCCTGCATCGATCCAATGGCGGTCGATGCCCTCAAGCTGGTAACGATAGCGGACACGCGAGGGTGCGCTGTAGCTGAGCCCTGCGTACTGAATGTTGAAGCTGGCATGTCCGGGAGCAATTTTGAGGTTCGAAGTGACGTTCGGCTGCTCCACATCGTCAACGACGAAGCGTTCGATGGCGACAGGAAACATTGCCGCGGTTTCGCTAACATGCGCCGGATCGACGATCGCCACGCCTTTGCGCGTCGCGAACCAAAGCTCCCCGTTGGTGGTTCGCCACGACGCGGGATGACCGGTCGCAGAGATCTCCTCGCTTGGCAGGCCGTTCGAGTAGCCGTAGTGCGAGACGGAGGGGGAGCATGTCGCGATGTCGACGCAGCCAGTGAGACTTGCGAGACCGACGCGAGCGATTCCGCGCCTGCTGGCGAGCCATAGGGAACCGAGACTGTCGAGAACGAGCGACTCCACTTCATGCGGAAGTCCGGCCTCGTGAAAGGCCGTAAAACGTCCATCTGCAAACCGTGTGAGACCCCCGTCGCGCGCGCCGATCCAGACGGCTCCGGTGGAGTCCTGCGCGAGCGACGTGATGACGTTGCCTGCAAGACCATCGGCGGTCGTGTACGTCGTGAGATGGCCATCGTGCAGGCGCGACAGGCCTTGAAGGGTGGCAATCCATAGATCGCCTGCGCTTGTGGAACCGGGAGCAGCGCGCATCCGCAATAACGCGCCGATCAGCTCGCTTCGCAAACCGCTGGCGCTTGTGATTGTTTCGACAATACGGTTGTCCTTCCAATGGGCGAGACCTCGGCGGGTTCCTACCCAGATGGATCCATCGTCGTCGCGGAGCAGCGAGCGTACGAAGTCGTCCGGCAGCCCATTTGCCGAGCCCACTGTGCTGACACCGGCGCCCTCCATATGACTCAAGCCATCAGGAGTGCCGATCCACAGGTCGCCATGCGTTCCGGCAGCAAGTGCAAGGACAACCTGGCTCGCAAGCTTGCCGGATTCTTTCGGCGTGTCCACTACCCCTGATTGATAGCGGCGCAGGCCGTCTTCGCGAGTGCCCATCCAGACGGTTCCGTCTGCGGCCTGCACCACGGATGTAATCACCTGGTCGGACAGCGCAGGAATGGTGCGAAACTGCTGCGGGCGCAGAACGTGAAGGCCTGCGGTCTCGGTTCCAACCCATACATCTCCCTCGCGATCGCCAGCGACGGAGAGAATTGAGTTGACGCCGATCTCTTCGCTGCCGGGGGAGACCTGATCGTTAGCCGCGATGGTCGCCAGACCGTGGTTGGTACCCACCCACGCGAGGCCGCCGGAGTCGACCCACAACGATTCGATTCGCGTGCCGGGAAGACTCTGTCCCAACTCCCAGGTGTGTTCCGAGTTGCCTCTCAACCGTATGATCCTGCGGTTCGTCCTAAGCCAGAGGGTTCCATCGCTCCGGGCCTGCATTCCGAACACGGTTTCGAGAGCGGAGAGGGACAAGGTGCGTGCAAGCTGTACCCGCCCGGCGCGGTAGCGAAGAAGTTGGCTCCCCGATGCAAGCCAGAAGCCTCCGTCCGGTGCGGTTGTCGCAGCGGACGGGGTTGAGTACGGAGACGTACTGACGATAGCGGCTCGAGCCCCCTCGATCCGCACCAAGCCATCGCTTGTCAGAACCAGTAAGGAGCCATCGGCTGCGGGAAGCAGAGCCGTGACCTCCCCTCGCGGCAGACCATCCGCGCTATTCCAGACAGCGAAGGCGCCGCCGTTGAAGCGAAGGAGCTTGTCAAAGGCGCCGGCCCAGAGAGTGCCCGAGGTATCTTCTGCAAGGCAACAGACGTCGTCGCCAGGCATCGCCGGATCTGTGTTTCGAGAGAATGTCTGGAAATCGAATCCGTCGAACCGCGCAATGCCGCCCTCGGTGGCGATCCAAAGGAAGCCGTCCCGAGTCTGCAATACCTGATGCACGCTGTTTTGCGGAAGTCCGCTCTCGCTCATCCAGGCCTGATGGCCGAAGCTTCCCGGACCTTGCGCCGTCAGCCGCGCACACGGCAGCAGCAACAGGACGATGACGATCCCCTGCTTGAAAACTCTTGCTGAGCGGACGAGATTCTGGGCTGGCATCAAATCGAGCGTGCGACCGTAGCATCAGCGAGCGTGGCATCGTCGAGCAAAAGCTCGGCCGGAACCGGGGTACGGCACATGGCAATTTGCTGGTCGGGGCGGAGGGATTCGAACCCCCGACCCTCTGGTCCCAAACCAGATGCGCTACCAGACTGCGCTACGCCCCGACAGCCTTCAGTCTATCGCATCGGGCTGCGGCCCCGCGTCAAAGTCCGCCCAGGTGGGGGTGGAAGTCCGTGCCGAAGAGGTCGTGCAACAGGTGCGCGAAGATCCACGTAAACAGAAGTATCGGCAGAATCACGAGCGCCGCCAGCACCAGGCAAAGCCCGCCCAGAAATAACCAGCTCTGCATCGTATGCTTGCGCGGCTCGTAGACGCTTCCCGTCAGCAACGCGTAGTTACGCCGGTTTGCCCGCCACGCGATGTCGAACATATCGCCCAGCACCGGCACCGAACCAACCACTACTTCGATCGCAACATTCGCTACCATGCGCGCCACCGTTACATACGACACGCCACGTACCCAGGCCGCAATGATGATGATGCAGGAGGCCAGTCCGCCGATCAGGTCGCCGACGCCAGGGATAAAGCCCACAATGCCGTCCAGCCCGAAGCGGATCGAGGTTCCCGGAATGCGGATAAAGTCATCGAGCACATGCGAGAGCAGGTCGAGATTCTCATCGTCAAACGCCTTACCGCCGCGCTTCATACGGGGCGAAAGAATCTCTGGCTTCACGGTTAAGGCCATCAGAACCTTTTCCTGTCTCTGCGGAAACTCCCAGAGACACAAGTGCTATAATCCCAGTATACGGCGGCTATAGTTCAGTGGCAGAACGCCGCTCTGTGGCAGCGGATGTCGTGGGTTCGAAACCCACTAGCCGCCCCAAACTTTCTCATCTCTCGATAGAGTTGCGGAACAAACTTGCCCCGCATACCCCAAGCCCCGCCTCCTCCGGTTGCAGCTTCCGCATCTGTCTCGCGACTGTACGCCGGAACCTCTGGATGGGCGTACCCCACATGGAAGCCGGAATTTTATCCCGCAGCCACGCCGGCCAAGCGCTTCCTCGACTTCTACGCTTCACATTTGAACTCGGTCGAGGTCAACTACACCTTCCGCACCTTGCCAACGGCAAAGATACTTGACGGCTGGCTGGCGGCAACTCCGGCACACTTCCGGTTCAGCTTCAAGGCGCCGCAGCGGATCACGCACTTTCGCCGCCTGCGCGAATGCGAGGACGATCTCGCTCAATTCATAGCGGCGTTGGAGCCTGTGCGCCAGGCTGGAAAGCTCGGCCTCCTGCTCTTTCAACTTCCCCCCAACTTCAAAGCCGACGCGGAGAGGCTCAGCGAATTCCTTGCCGCTCCTGCTCTGCGATCCTCCGTCACGCTGCCGATTGCCTTCGAGTTCCGCCACGAATCCTGGTTCGACGAATCCATCTACGCGATCCTCCGCGAACACGACGCGGCACTCTGCATCGCCGAGAGCGACGATCTCGCGAGCCCGGAGGTTCACACCGCCGCGAGCCACACGTGCTATCGGCTGCGGCGCAACGGCGGCTACACTGACGCTGAGTTGGGCAGCTTCGCCGCGCAGTTTGGCGATCTGGCGAAGCAACGCGACGTCTATGTCTACTTCAAGCACGAGGACGAGCCGACGGGCGCTTTGAACGCGACCGCCTTGCTGGCGCACAGCCGCTCTGCTGAAAGCGAGGCTTAATGGCGCTCGCAGACACTGGCGTCGCCTCTATACACGCCGACGAGTTTCGTCCACGCCGCTTTCTTCGCAACGGTCATCTGCAGACGATTGCCGGCAACTACCTGCCCCGCACCAGCAGCCTGCCTGAACCCGTCGCGCAACTGGTGGAGGTCGCGCCCGCATTTGGAAGCCTGATCTCCAGCCAGGTGCTGTGCCAATGCCATTGGCAGCCCGTGGAGATACGCTCCGCACGGCCTACCGCCATCATCGTGCATGGGCTCGAAGGCTCCTCCAACTCGCAGTACGTCATCGGCAACGCGAACAAGCTCTGGCATGCAGGCTGCAACATCGTCCGCATGAACATGCGCAACTGCGGGGGCACCGAGGCGCTCTCCGCATCGCTGTACCACTCTGGCTTGTCGAACGACGTGCTGGCGGTGATGAACTTCTTTGTGGCGCAACACGGCTTGCGCTCCATGTCGCTGATCGGCTATTCGATGGGCGGCAATCTCGTACTGAAGCTCGCAGGGGAACTCGGAGACGCTGCGCCGCCTCAGCTTCGGTCGGTCATCGGCGTGTCGCCGGCGGTCGATCTGGCGCAGTCCGCCGACGCGCTGCACCTCCCCCAGAACCGCCTCTACGAACTCAAGTTTCTGCGCGCGTTGCTCCGCAGATTTCGCCGGAAGGCAGCACTCTTTCCGCAGATCTACGACGCCAGTCGCGCGAACGGCATCCGCTCCCTGCGCGAGTTCGACGATCGCATCACGGCCCAATACTCGAGCTTTGCCGGCGCCTCTGACTACTACTACCGCGCCGCCGCGGCCAGGGTGCTGGACCGCATCGCCGTTCCCGCATTGATCCTGCACGCGCTCGACGATCCCTTCGTCCGGCTGACCGACGAGACCCGCAAAAAAATACGCGCAAACCCCAACATCGAACTGATCGAGAGCGAACATGGCGGCCACTGCGCCTTCGTCGCCGAGCCAAACAAGAGCGCCGGCTACGATGGGTACTGGGCCGAACACACACTGCTGCGGTTCCTGCTCGCGAACGCCTGAGCGCCCTGGCCCACACCCTGCAAAGAACGTCAGCGCAAGTAACGCTAAGATAGTTCTCAATGCTATCCGAATGGTCCGTCGAATGTGCCGCAGACGATCCCGTCCTCGTCGTGCCATGGTCTGACCCGGACGACCCCTCCGGCAATCGGCGCTTCATCGACCTGCGCGAGAATCCCTACGATCTCGATCATCTTCCCGAGGTCGAGCAGCACCCTCCGCTGATGCACGCCCTGCGAGCGCTTAACGCTGCCCGTTCTCCGGTCTTCACGGCAAAGTGCGACGCATGGCCGTTGGACGCGGAGCAATTGGAGCGGCTGCGGCTGGAACTCGACATCGGCGCGCACGATGCGCCCGCAGGATTTGGCGGCTATATCGATATCGTCTGGCGCGAGCGGTCAATCTTCGCTTCATTTCATCAGCAGGAGCAGATGATGCATCGCCTGAGCCGTCATGCCGCATCGCTCGACCAGCCGCACGCGATGCTGGACTGCATCATTCGCCCTGCACTCATCGATCTCACCGGTCCTCAGGAGGGCTTCGCCGTCAGCCTCTACATCAAGGCGACTGGCCATCATTCCCGCGCGGCAGAAGAGGCCTGGGCCGCCGCGCTCGATGACGTCGTCAACCTTCTGCGCAGTAAGGAGCTTGCGTTCGGTTAGGCTCGAAGGGAGCCGCGTATCTGCAACTTTAATGGTTACATGAAAGATTCAGGAGCAGACATGAGATTTGGAAAGACAGCCCGCGTGATCGCAGCGGCTCTCGTCGCAGGAAGCCTCCACGCCCAGCAGACACCTCCAAAGACGACGCTCGATCCGGCAGACCGCCAACTCGCGCATGATGTTTTTAAACAACTGATCGAGATCAACACCACCGACTCGGTCGGCAGCACCACGGCCGCAGCAGACGCCATGCGAAAGCGCCTCCTCGACGCGGGATTCTCTCCTACCGATGTCGTCGTCCTCGGCCCAAACTCGCGCAAAGGCAATTTGATCGCGCGGCTTCATGGGCGCGCTGGAACCAAGCTCAAACCCGCGCTCATCATCTGCCACACCGATGTGGTCGAAGCAAGGCGCGATGACTGGACCACCGATCCCTTCGCCTTCACCGAGAAGGATGGCTTCTTCTACGGCCGCGGCACGCAGGACATGAAAGACTCCGCCGCCGCCATGGTCACCAGCTTCATCCGCCTGAAACGCGAAGGCTATGTGCCGGATCGAGACCTCATCCTCGCCCTCACCGCCGACGAAGAAGGCGGCAGCTCGAACGGAGTCGACTGGCTGCTCAAGAATCATCGCGACCTGATCGACGCCGAGTTCGTCATCAACCCTGACTCCGGCGGCGTCACGACAAAGGACGGCAAGCCGATCCTTCTCGGCGTCGAAGCCACCGAGAAACTCTATGCCGACTATCACGTCACCGCCACCAACCCCGGCGGCCACAGCTCCCTGCCAACTGCAAACAACGCGATCTATCACGTAGCAGACGCGCTCGGGCGCCTTGAGAAATCGCCCTTTCCCTTCGAGCTCAACGCGGTCACCCGCGCCGAACTCACCACCCGCGCCACACTGGCCCAGGGCCAGGAGGCCAGCGATCTGCACGCCATGCTCAACACTCCGCCAGATCCCGCGGCCATCGCGCGGCTCTCCGTGAATCCCGTCTATAACTCCACGATGCGCACCACCTGCGTCGCCACCATGATGGGCGCCGGCCACGCCCCCAACGCACTTCCCGGCCGCGCCCAGGCTAACGTCAACTGCCGCATCCTGCCGGGCCACTCGCAGGAAGAAGTGCGCCAGGACCTCATCCGCATCTTCGCCGACCCAACGCTCAGCGTCGAATACACCACAGACTCGGGGAAGGTGCTGGGCAAAGGTTCCGACCGCGTCTCCGCTCCTCCGCCTCCGCTGAACGATGCTGTCTTCAAACCGTTGCGGGAGACCGTCCAAATCATGTGGCCCGGTCTGACCATCCTCCCCGAAATGGAGACCGGAGCCTCCGACAGCATCTACACCATGGCCGCCGGAATGCCGAGCTACGGCTTCAGCGGAATGGCGATCGAAGAGGGCGACGAACGCGCGCACGGCCGCGACGAGCGCTTGGGTATCGAGTCTTACTACACCGGCGTCCAGTTCGAATATCTCTATCTGAAGTCGATGACCGGCGGAGAATAAGTCCCTGCCCGGCCGAAAGTAGCCGCGGGAATTTACCCGTCACGCTCGTGCGCAGGGGGAAGCAGATGATCTTCGGCTCTTCGCGCTGCGCCCGCATCTTTCTTTCGCCAGCATCATCCCATCTGGAGCGCAAAACTATTTGGAGTGAACATGCCAACCTTGCTTGATCCGATCCAGGTCGGTGACCTTCAGCTTCCCAACCGCGTCTTGATGGCGCCTCTCACGCGGCTGCGCGGCACGCCCGATCACATCCCCACTCCCATCATTGCGGAGTACTACGCCCAGCGCGCCAGTGCCGGTCTCATCATCTCCGAAGGCATACCCGTCGATCCTCTCGGCGTCGGATATGCCAACGTTCCCGGCATCTGGTCGCAGCCGCAGACCGAGGCCTGGAAGCCAATCACGGCAGCTGTTCACAACGCAGGCGGACGCATCTTCGCGCAGATCTGGCACGTTGGCCGCATCTCCGATCCCGATTTCCTCAACGGCCAGCTTCCCATCGCTCCGTCTGCAATCGCCGCCGCCGGAACGGTCAGCCTGCTTCGCCCACAGCGCGCTTTCGTGACTCCGCGCCCGCTCGAGACCAGCGAAGTGCAAGGCGTTGTAGAAGCCTTCCGCCGCGGCGCGCAGAATGCACAGGCAGCGGGCTTCGACGGCGTTGAACTGCACGGAGCCAACGGCTATCTACTCGACCAGTTCCTGCAGGATGGAGCCAACCATCGTACCGACGAGTACGGCGGCCCCATCGAGAACCGTGCCCGCCTCATGCTCGAATGCGCCGATGCCGCCATCTCGGTCTTCGGCCCCGGCCGCGTCGGAATGCATCTGGCACCGCGAGGTGACGCCCACGGCATCTCCGACTCCAACCCGCAGGCCACCTTCACCTACGTTGCCCGCGAACTCGGGCGGCGCAAACTTGCGTTCATCGCCGCGCGCGAGCACATCGGCCCCGACAGCCTCGGCCCCACGCTCAAGCAGACCTTCGGCGGAGTCTTCGTCGCCAACGAAGCCATCGACCAGAAGACCGGACAGCAACTTCTCGACGAGGGCAAAGCCGACGCCGTGGCCTTCGGCAAGCTCTTCATCGCGAATCCCGATCTTCCCATCCGCTTCGCCCGGCAGGCAGCGCTCAACCGGCCGGAAGCCAGCACTTTCTACGCACAGGGCCCCGTTGGTTATACCGACTACCCAGCACTTCAAAGCTAAAGGCCCTGGCCGCAAGCAGCGTGGCCCTGCAAAGCCTGGCAGCTTAATATGCCGCGAACGGCAGGTCGTGAATTCACGCCATCCGCTTCCTGCATCTCAGGGCTTGTAGGGGTTGTTACAGCACGATAACGGAGAAGACATGCCAACAGAAAACGCCGCCGCACCGAAGACCTCCATCACCCGCGAGAAACTCATCGATCTTCTCAATGAAGATCTTGCCCGCGAATTTCAGGCGATCATCGCCTACGTCAACTACTCCCAGGTCCTCAAGGGAGCCGCATACATGAACATCGCCGACGAACTCGCGGTCCATGCCACCGAAGAACTCTCCCACGCCATCATTCTCTCCAACCAGATCGATTATCTCGGCGGCATGCCCACGACGGTCCCTAAGCCGGTGAAGACCTCCGATAAGGCCGAAGACATGCTCCGCTTCGATCTCGATAACGAGAACGAGACCATCCGCAACTACCGCCGCCGCGTCAAGCAGTGCGACGAACTCGGCGAGTTCGCCACCGCCGAGCACATCCGCGAGATCCTGCTGCAAGAGCAGGACCACCAAATCGCATTGGCTACCGCCCTGGGCATCGACGTCCCGAACGTAGGGATCGCGGACTAGCTGCTTCTCATGAGGTTAATGGAACCGCCTCAAAAGCGGCGAGCCCATGGCCGGTGTCTTCGGGCATGGGCTTTTATTTTCCGACGCCCGGTAGTCCGCAAGTCGCGGATCCGCACCGGCGAAACTATTTGACCTTTAGATCGATAAAAAAGAGATTCTTGCTGTCGAAAGAGCTGATCGTCCTGACTCCGCTCTTCTTCCCGTTGCTCTCCGCCCAGAGCTCATAATCGGTGGTCTGTGAAAGCTGGCCAAAGCGATAGGTGCCGTCAGCCGGGGTGATGTAGCTCTTCACCGACAGGCTATGACCATCCTTCAAATAAACCACCGCGCCGCTGAGCACGGCATTGCTTCCATCGACCACCTTACCCTGCACAACCCTCTGCTCAGGGGCGCGGTCTTCAGCTATGACAAACCCCCGCGGCCCCGCGGGTAATCCGCTCGCCAGACAGAAGAGCAACGCCACTAAACCACATACAGAGAAGAGCGGGGATCCAGTACGCTTCATACAACTCAGTATACGATTACGGCTGCGCACCATCGTCGCTACTCGTCCTCATCCTCGGCCGCGTGCGTGAGATCTTCATCGTCGTAGCCGGCTTCCTCGATCTTCGCGATCTCCAGCGGATCGACCGAGACCACCTCAAGATCCGCGCCGCACTCGTCGCACTGCACCGTATCGCCTTCTTCTACATCGTCCGCATCCACCACGATCGGGTTGTCGCATTCAGGACAAACAACAGCCATCTTCGAGCCTCCGCGGGACCATCCACCACCCGCTTTCAGAATTATAGAAAAATCACCGCCGCCAACGCGTCTTCTCTTATTTAGCGACCGTTCCGCTCATCCGTCAAGCATACGATTATCATTCAGACTTGGTTCCCAGAAGGAGAACAACCGTGATCGTCGTTCTTCGCATCATTCGCCTTGCCGCTACTCGCATCGTTCGCCTTGCCACCGCCGCTTCCCTGCTTTCGATTGGCTTTTCCCCAGCGTCGCTCTACGCGCAGCAAGCGCTTCCCACCGGTCAACCCATTGCCCCGGCCCCCATCGATCCCGCGATTGCAGGCGCCCTCCAACAGGTCTCCCCCGATCACATCCGCGCCACCATCGAGAAGCTCGTCAGCTTCAATAATCGAAGCACCTTGTCGAGCATGGACACCGATCTCGCTCCCCACACCGGCGTCAGCGCCGCAGCGGACTGGATCGAGTCCGAGTTCAAACGTTACTCCGCGGCCTGCGGCAACTGCCTCGAAGTCAAGCGCGACGACTTCATCGAACCTGCCAGCACTGCGCCCTACTCCCGCATCACCAGGCCCACGAAGATCTCGAACATCTACGCCATCCTCCGCGGCTCCGATCCCGCCCAGGCCCCCCGCATGGTCCTCGTTACCGGACACTATGACTCGCGCAACACCACCAACGCAAATACCCACGACCCCGCCCCCGGAGCCAACGACGATGCCAGCGGCACCGCCGTCTCGCTCGAATCCGCCCGCGTCCTCAGTCAGCTCAAGTTCCCCAGTTCCATCGTCTTCGTCGCCGTAGCCGGCGAAGAACAAGGCCTCAATGGCAGCCGCCACCTGGCCAGACTCGCCAAGTCCGAGGGCTGGCAGCTCGAAGCCGTCCTCAACAACGACATCGTCGGAGGCGACACCACTCCCGGCAGCACGCAGCCTCCCAACACCCCCGACAAAAACGCCGTCCGTGTCTTCTCCGAAGGCGTTCCCGCCACCGCCACGCTCGAGCAGCTTCACGCCATCCAGACCCTCGGCGCCGAGAACGACTCGCCCTCCCGCGAACTCGCCCGCGCCGTAGCCGACGTCTCCACGACTTACTTCCACACGACCTCGCAGCACTCTCCCTCAAGCAAGTTCCCGCCCCACGTCCACAACGACATGATGCGCGTCATCCCCTCGTTCCACCCTGTCTTGATCTTCCGCCGCGACCGCTTCCTGCGCGGCGGCGATCACTCCAGCTTCAACCAGGAGGGCTTTGCCGCCGTCCGCTTTACCGAGTGGACGGAGAACTTCAACCACCAGCACCAGAACGTCCGAGTCGAAAACGGCGTCCAGTACGGCGACCTGCTCCAGTTCGTCGACTTCAACTATGTCGCCAACGTGACCCGTCTCAACGCCGCCACGCTCGCTACATTGGCCGCTGCGCCCGGCGTTCCGCAGAACGTCCACGTCCTCACCACCGACCTCGACAACAACTCCGAGTTCACCTGGGACCCGCCTGCCGGGGCGCCCACCGGCACCACCTATCAGGTGGTCTGGCGCCCCACAGACCAGCCCCTGTGGACCACTTACGCCGACGCCGGCTCCGCACACACCCTGAAACTTGCCGTCTCCAAAGACAACGTAGTCTTCGCCGTTCGCTCGGTCGATGCCGCAGGCCACCGCAGCATCGCCGTGCTTCCCACTCCCGAACGCGGCCCGCGGCCTCCAGCACCGCCTGCCAGGTAGCAGAATACCCAGCCGTAAAGCTCTTAAATCGGTCACATCGGTGGAATCGGCGTCAGGCCTCCTCCCGCCAGGGAACGTCCCGCGCCGCCGCCAATACCCTATGATGAGAGAAGCACCATGCCCCGCTCCGGCCCCATCTCGCTCAGCCTCCCCGCCTTCTCCGGAATCACCCGAAAACTTGTCCTGTCCAATGTCGGCGTCTTCTTCGCGCTCGGCCTCCTGCACTGGGTCGCCCCCGCCGCCGGCTACGTTCTCCGCAGCCATCTTTTGCTCGAACCCCTGGCGGTGGCCCACGGTGAAATCTGGCAGCTCGCGACCTACTCCTTCGTCGACGAGGGCCTGCTCAGCGTCCTCTTCGCCATGCTTACGCTGTGGTTCATCGGCTCGCTGCTGGAGTCATCCCTGGGCAGCCGCTGGCTGCTCGAACTCTACGCATCGTCTGTCATCGGCGGAGCCATCATCGCCTCCGCCATCACCTTTACCCACATTCTTGGCCTCAGGCCGGACATCGTCGCCATCGGCGCATGGGGCGGTATCTTCGGCCTCATGATCGCCATCGCCATGCTCTTCGGCGACCAGGAGTTCCTCTTCTGGTTTCTCCTCCGCATCAAGGCCAAGTACATGGTCGCGATCTACATCCTCATCGCCATCGCGCTGCTGCTCAAACAGGCCGACACCTTCGGCGCTCTGGTCCAGCTCTCGGGCGCGTTCTGCGGTTTTCTCTACGTCAGATTTGCCCCCCGCCGCGGAATCGCCTTCGGGCTCTCAGAGCGTTACTTCGGCGTCCGCAATAACTACTACCGCTGGAAGCGCCGCCGCGCCGCCCGCAAGTTCGAGGTCTACATGCGCAAGCAGAACCGCGAAGTTCACTTCGACAAGGACGGCCGCTATGTCGATCCTGACGAAGCCAAGCGCCGCAACCCCAACGACCGAAGCTGGATGAACTAAGGCAGGTGCCCGCCTCACCATTGCCTCTCTGGTTATCATCGTCGAACAGGATCTGCTGTTGCACGACGATGAGGCGGTCGCAATGCCTTCAATCATTTACGTAAAACCTGCAATTACACTGGTCGCATCGCAAACCACTTCATCACCATCATCCCGGAGCACGACCTTGACCAGCATTCGCACCGCCGCCGCTGCAATCCTGACCCTCTTTTCGCTTTCAACAGCTTTGCTCGCTCAGTCGATTCCACCCGAAGTCAAGAAGGCCGAGGCATCCATCGACCCCGAAAAGATTCGCGCGCACGTGCGCTTCCTCGCTGACGATCTGCTCGAAGGCCGCGGACCCGGACTTCGCGGCAGTGAGATCGCAGCAAAGTACATCGCAACCCAGTTCGCGCTCTACGGTCTAAAGCCCGGAGGCGACGACGACACTTATCTCCAGCAGATCGACTTCGTCGGCATGAATGTCATTCCCTCCAGAACAAGCGTTGCGCTCGAACCGCAGAAGGGCGGTCCAATCGACCTGCGCTATGGCGACGACTACACCGTGAGCAATCAGACCCTCACCAAAGCCGTCGACATCGACGCGCCCATCGTCTTCGTCGGCTACGGTGTCACCGCGCCCGAGTTCAACTGGAACGACTACGCGGGCGTCGATGTCAAAGGCAAGGTCATCCTCTGCATCGTCGGCGATCCACCCTCGCACGATCCGAAGTTCTTCGGCGGCGATGCCCTCACCTATTACGGCCGATGGACCTACAAGTTCGAACAGGCCGCGCGCATGGGAGCAGTCGGTGCACTCATCATCCACCGCACCGACCTCGCAAGCTACGGCTGGGACGTCGTCAAGAACTCCAACACCAGCGAGAAGACCTATCTGCGCGATGACAAGAACGCTCAACTCAAAGCCGCGAGCTGGGTTCAACTGGATGTAGCGAAGCGTCTCTTCGCAGCCAGCGGCCTCGACGTAGCCGCGGAGATGGACGCCGCAGGCAAGCCTGGCTTCAAAGCCGTTGAACTCCCCGTCCGTCTCAAAGCCCACATCGACAGCACCGTCCGGCCATTCCAGTCACCCAACGTCGTCGGTATTCTTCCCGGCGCGAACGCCGGCGGCCACGATCAGGCCGTCCTCTACACCGCGCACTATGACCATCTCGGCTTCGTCCCCGGCATGGCCGGTGACAACATCTACAACGGAGCCGCCGACAACGGCACCGGCTGCGGCATGCTGCTCGAACTCGCCCGCGCCTGGGCTGAATCCGGCATCAAGCCGCCGCACTCGATCGTCTTCGCCTCGGTCACCGCAGAAGAGCAGGGCCTGCTCGGCTCAGAATACCTCGGCCAGCATCCGCCCATGCCCGCTGGCCAGATCGCCCTCGACATCAACTACGACATGATCCTGCCCATCGGCATCCCGCAGCAGGTGAACGTCAACGGTGCCCAGCGTACGAGCTTCTTCCCCACGGTCGAAGCGACGGCCAAGCGCTTCGACCTGCAGATCGTGCCCGACCCACGTCCCTCGGCCGGAAGCTACTATCGTTCCGATCACTTCAGCCTCTCTCGCGTCGGCATTCCTGCCTTTTCCATCGAGTCCGGCGACCTGTACGAAGGCCACGACGCTGCCTGGGGCCGCAAGCAGCATGAAGACTTTACCGCGCACGATTACCACAACTTCAGCGACAACTACCGCCCCGAATGGGACTTCGCCGGCAACGCAAAGCTGGACCGCTTCGGGATGGAGCTAGGCTGGGAGGCCCTCAGCGCACCAACCACGATCCAGTGGAATGCAGGCGACGAATTCGAAGCGGCTCGCAAAGCCAGCAAAAGCAGATAGCGCAGCACACGGCTGATCTCGTGGCTGCGCCTTATACCGATTGAGGATCGAATCGATCACTCTGTCACTGCACTGGGGGTTCGGAAGCCATCGGCGCCGGTCTGGCATTCTCCTCTGCCTGCACGGTCTTGTCGTGCTGTTTCTTCGCATTCGCGTTCGCCTGGGCCAGATTTGCCTCTGCTTTGGACGACTTCGCGTTTGCCTTGGCCGACTTCGCCTCCGCACCGACCGCTCTTTCTTGCGACTTCTGCTGCCGCCGCTGCGTCTTCATCTGCGACTTGGTCATCGGCGTCGAACCGTTCGTCGAGGACGAATTGGGCCCAACCGCCGTCGAGGAGGAAGGCGGAGTTGGCGAGCTTTCCGGCATTTGCTGCGCGTGCGTCAGGCCCGGGACCAACAGCACCAGGAATGCTGCCTCTGCTGCGAAAATCCGTCTTAGCTTCATGATGCTCGTCATCGTAAAACTCCCTGGGCGCATTCTTTCCACCCGCCCGATTGTATTCCGTATAGTGGTTCCATGATTTTTCAGGTTGGGTTGGATCACGATCGCCGCTAGTAAAAGTCGGCACAGCTCAGAAAATACCCGCACGTTCGGCAGACAAGCTTGCATCGGCTATCTTCCAGGCGCGACGAGCAGGTCGGACAGAAGCGGCAATGGTGCTCAGCGGGGATCGGGCATTGTGTTTCGCCCACACCTTCCCCGGGCGCGGGACTTGAGATCGTCTGCATCGCAAGATGCTATCGCATGCGAACGACTTTTCAACCTCCTTACACCGCCCTCGCGCATCGAAAGAGATACTGTTGAGAAGCAGTTGAAAGGTCAAAGGAGAACGCATATGGATCGCAGCGCAAGCGCAGTTTGGAAGGGCAGTCTCAAAGAGGGCACAGGAACCATCTCGACCCAGAGCGGCACGTTGAAGGATACGCAGTACAGCTTCAAGACACGATTCGCGGATGGTGTCGGCACCAATCCCGAAGAACTGATCGCCGCCGCCCACGCCGGCTGCTTCACCATGGCGCTGAGCGCTCAATTGACCGAGGCCGGCTTCACCGCGGACTCCATCGAGACGACGGCGCTACTGACACTGGATCTCCACGGAGAAGCCCCGACCATCACCAGGATTCACCTGACGACCAAGGCGAAAATCCCCACCATCGACAAAGCGAAGTTCGACGAACTGGCCCACAAAGCCGAGGTCGGCTGTCCCGTCTCCCGCGTCCTCAAAGCCGCCGAGATCACCCTCGACGCAACGCTGGTCTAGCGGCCCATCTCAGTGGGCATGACCGTGATGGTCGTGCCCATGGTGTCCATGCGCTCCAACGGCTTCCAGTTCCGGCGGCGCGCTGCAGCCGTGGGTCGTCTCGCAGCCCGTGATTTCGAACTGGATCGTCGTGTGTTGAATGTGAAATCTGTCCCGCAGCGTACATTTCACTCGCTCCAGAATCTCGCTGCACTCGGACATCGGCATCTCTGCGATCATGACGTGGCTGGCCAGCGCATGAGACTGCGACCCCAGACTCCAGACGTGTAAATCATGCACGTCAAGCACCCCCGCGACCGACTGCATCGCCATCCGCACCTCGCCCAGCCGCAGATTGCGCGGCGTCCCTTCGAGCAGAATGTTCAGCGTCTCGCGGATGATGCCGATCGAGCTCCACAAAATCATCGCCGCGATCAGAATCGACAGAACCGGATCGATCCACCCCATTCCGGTAAACAAAATCGCCGCACCTCCCACGATCACTGCCGCGGTCGAAAGCGTGTCGCCCAGCATGTGCAGGAACACGCTGCGGATGTTGACGTCGCCGGAAAACTTCCACAGCAGTGTTGCCACGGTGCCGTTCATCAGCACACCGGCCGCGGCAACAGCCATCATCAGCTTGGGCTGCACCTGAACTGGGTCGCTGATACGGTGAATCGCCGCAAACGCGATCCACGCCGAGAGCACTACCAGCACCGATGCGTTGAGAAACGCCGCCAGCACCCCCGCGCGCTGATAGCCGAAGGTCTTCTGATCGTTCGCAGGACGCCCCTGGAAGTACACCGCGACAAACGAGAGCGCAATCGCCAGCAGGTCGCTGACGTTATGCCCGGCCTCTGAGATCAGCGCCAGCGAGTGCGCGCGCAGGCCGAAGTAGAACGTTGCCCCCACATAGGCCGCCGTAAGCGCCATCGAGAGCTGGAGCACACGCTGCATCTTGCGATTCGGACTGGCGACCATGTGCATGAAACCAAGTGTAGTCCGCGCCACCTTTGGCTTCAATCACGCAACGCAAGCGTCGTCCCCAGCGGAGACCCTGTCACGTTAGCTGTGTTGCCGCGAACCGCCGCGAAACGGATTGGCTGAAATCAGTCGCAGCCCGCTCCATGACTCAGCCACGACAATGCTGTTGCCGGGATTGTGCGGCGCATACCGCACCTGGATCGGCAGGTCGGTGCGGATGCCATTCACATGATCGGCAAGCATACTGACGTCTTGAGCGCACTCGTAGCTCACCCCGGCGATGCGGTAGTTGTAAACGATGATCTGAGGTGGCAGCACCTCAGCCTCCGGTATCTCCCCACCCAGGGACTCCGCCGCTATGTCTTCGTTAACAGCATCGGTCGCCGGGAGTTGCGCCTCCTGGAGGGCGTCCTCCATCGAACGCCGCAGCGTCTCCAGAATCGTCCCATCCGTAATCCGTCCCGTACGCGCCAGCGCCTCACGGCGTGCCCGTTCCAGATCCTCGTCGCTGGGCTTCGGCTTCCGCAGATAGTAGCTAGCGATTCCAGCCGCCGCAGCTACACCCACGCCAGCCGCGATCAGAACCCGGGGAGAGCGGAGTGCGAGCGACAGATGAGTTGGATTCAGCGAGAACACAGGCTCTGCCCAAGAGCATAGCCTAAGCGCGCCGTATGTGGGAACGAGAGGTGCTGTTCCAGTAACCGCACCTTTGCACGTTGCGGTTCGTCTCAGCGGTCGTACCGATTTCTGTTTCCCTGCCGCATCCCGCGAGGTGTACACTTCCGCCGAAGATCGAACTAAGTCGAACGACTGAATCGAGTGAAGCATGACCCCAACCTGTTCGTCCCGTCTCCTCGCCAGCGCAGCAGTGGCTCTCTGCCCATTCATGGGATCGTTCACCGCGTCACATGCGCAGTCCCCCGTCTCCATCAACCCGGCCACACTGCCGCGTCTCGGCTCCGTCGAGGAACGCTTCCAGTCCTACAACATTGAAATGGTGGAGGTAACCGGAGGACGCTTCTGGGCTCCCTATAAAGCGAAGGGCAGTTCCCCGGTCCACGCCGATCCCGGCACGAACAAATCGGCGCCCGTCGGCATCGACCCCTCTGCCTACCGGTATCGAGCGCCGATCAACCTCGCCAACCCCCGCCTGCGCAAACTCGCCGCAGCCCTTGCTCCCTCCTACGTCCGCGTCAGCGGAACCTGGGAAAACACCACCTACTTCCACGACTCCGACAGCCCCGCACCGGCAACGCCACCCGCGGGGTTCAGCAGCATACTCACACGCCCGGAGTGGAAGGGAGTCGTCGATTTCTCAAACGCCGTGGACGCAAAGATCGTCACCTCCTTCGCCATCAGTCCCGGCGTGCGCGACGCTCAGGGCGTATGGACACCGGTGGAGGCCAAAAAAATCTTCGCCTACACCAGGCAGGTTGGCGGAACCATCACGGCCGCCGAGATGTTCAACGAGCCGACCTTCGCAGCCATGGGAGGAGCACCCAAAGGATATGACGGGGCAGCCTATCGCAGAGACTTCAAGGTCTTTCACGCCTTTGTGAAGGAAGCCGACCCCGCCATGATCGTCCTCGGCCCCGGCTCCGTGGGCGAAACGGGACTCGCCGTCGGTCTACCTGCTAAATCCATGATCCGGACCGAAGACATGATGGACGCCGCAGCCCCGGAGGTAGACGCGTTCTCCTATCACTTCTACGGCGCCGTCTCCCAGCGATGCAAAGTGATGGGACCGAAGCTCCAGACCACCCCGCAGGAGGCTCTCACCGGCACCTGGCTGTCGCTCACCGACCGCGACGAAGCCTTCTATTCGGCCCTTCGCGATAAATTCGCCCCCGGCAAGCCGCTTTGGCTCACCGAGACCGGTGAGGCTGCCTGTGGCGGCAACCCCTGGGCCGCCGACTTTATCGACAGCTTCCGCTATCTTAATCAGCTTGGCAGCCTCGCGAAACGCGGCGTCCAGGTCGTCATGCACAACACCCTCGATGCCAGCGACTATGCCCTGGTCGACGAGACGACCCTGACGCCACGGCCAAATTACTGGGCCGCGCTGCTCTGGAGAAACGTCATGGGGACGACGGTCCTGGATGCAGGCGCGTCCCCCTCGCCTGACTTACACCTGTACGCCCATTGCCTGCGCCACCAGACCGGCGGAGTTGCCCTGCTCGCCATCAATGCGGACCGCTCCGCCGCCCACGAGCTAAAGCTGCCCGCCAGCTCCAAACGCTACACCCTGACCGCGAAGGACTTGATGGACGACAAGGTAGACCTGAATGGCCGCCAGCTGGATCTGACTGCGAGCGGCGATCTGCCGCACCTTGCAGGCAAGGCACAAGCGGCAGGGCAGATAACGTTTGCGCCCGCCAGCATCACCTTCCTCGCGATCCCAAATGCGGGTAATCCGAGCTGCAGGTAGCATCGCGGCGTCCAGCTCTCCGAACCGGAGGGCCGGGCCTCCGCGGAATTGGCGATATACTGAATCTTGCCCATGAAGCCGCATTTTTCACCATCAATAGAGTTGCCCGTCCCGATACATTCCTCATCTCGCTCACCCGCACTCGCCCATCCTCTCGACCTCGGCGAGGGCCGCCGCATTCGTTCCACCACCGTCATCTGCGTGCGCCGCGGCGACTCCGTCGTCATGGCCGCCGACGGTCAGGTCTCGCTCGGCAACACGGTCATGAAGAGCTCCGCCAAAAAAATCCGCAAGCTCTATCAGGACAAGGTCCTCGCCGGATTCGCCGGATCGACCGCCGACGCGTTTTCCCTCTTCGCCCGATTCGAGGTCAAGCTCGAGCAATACGCCGGCAACCTCGGCCGCTCTGCCGTCGAGCTCGCCAAGGACTGGCGAACCGACAAGATGCTCCGCCAGCTCGAAGCCCTCCTTATCGTCACCGACGCCAAGCAAACCTTCCTGCTCTCTGGCACCGGCGACGTCATCGACCCGGACGAGGGCATCGCCACCATCGGCTCTGGTGGCAGCTACGCCCTCGCCAGCGCCCGCGCTCTCATGGAAAACACCGATCTCAGCGCGCGAGAGATCGCGGTCAAGAGCCTCACCATTGCCGGTCAGATCTGCATCTTCACCAATAACCAGATGACCGTCGAAGAGCTCAAGGCTGAACCCGCTACCTTTTCACCTTCGTAAACAGTCTTGGTCTACGCCGCAGCCTCACAGCGGCAAGGAGTTCCGCATCATGGCAATTTTCCTCCCCGGAGCAGCCGAAGATCAGGCCCTCGCACTCGACGAGATGACCCCCCGCGAGATCGTCGCCGAGCTCGATAAATACGTCGTCGGGCAACAGGCCGCCAAGCGTGCCGTCGCCATCGCCCTGCGTAACCGCATGCGCCGGCAGAAGCTCTCGCCGGAACTCGCCGAAGAGATCATGCCGAAGAACATCATCATGATCGGCCCCACCGGCGTCGGCAAGACCGAGATCGCCCGCCGCCTGGCCAAGCTCACCAATTCACCGTTTCTCAAGGTCGAAGCTTCCAAGTTCACAGAAGTCGGCTACGTCGGTCGCGACGTCGAATCCATCGTCCGCGACCTCGTCGAGATCGCCATCGACATGGTGCGCGAAGAGAAGCTCGAAGAGATCGAAGACAAGGCCGAACTCGCCGCCGAAGACCGTCTCCTCGACCTCCTCCTCCCGCCAACCCCCAACGCTGCGAGCGCCGCAACCGCTGCCGGAGCCACGCAGGAGCCGGGAAGCAACGTCATTCAACTCCCTGCGTCCCTGGCTGCAAGCGACGCCGGCGCCCAGGCAGAGGACAAGCCCGGCGACCGCGAGCAGCGCACCCGCGAGAAGCTTCGCCAGCAGTTCCGCGAGGGCAAGCTCGACGACCGCACCGTCGAACTCGACGTCCGCGACCGCAACCAGCCCAGCTTCGAGGTCATCTCCAACCAGGGCTCCGAAGACATGGACATCAACATCAAGGACATGCTCCCCGGCCTCTTCGGCCAGCGCACCAAGAAGCGCAAAATGAAGGTCTCCGAGGCGTTCGAATACCTCGTTAGCGAAGAAGAGTCCCGTCTCGTCGACATGGACCAGGTCACCCGCCTCGCCGTCGAGCGCGTCGAAGACTCCGGCATGGTCTTCCTCGACGAGATCGACAAGATCGCCGGACGCGAGGGCGGACACGGCCCCGACGTCTCCCGTGAGGGCGTGCAGCGCGACATTCTCCCCATCGTCGAAGGCACCACCGTCAACACCAAGTACGGCATGGTCTCCACCGACCACATTCTCTTCATCGCCGCCGGCGCCTTCCACGTCTCCAAGCCCAGCGATCTCATCCCCGAACTCCAGGGCCGCTTTCCCATCCGCGTCGAGCTGCACTCGCTCACGGTCAACGACTTCATCCGCATCCTCACAGAGCCGAAGTCGTCGCTCGTCAAGCAGTCCGTTGCGCTGCTCGAGACCGAAGGGCTCAAGCTCGAATTCACCAAAGAGGCCATCGCAGAGATGGCGCAGTTCGCCTTCCGCGTCAACGAAACCACCGAGAACATCGGCGCCCGCCGCCTCCACACGATCCTCGAGCGCGTGCTCGACGAGATCAGCTTCCAGGCCCCCGACCTGCTCAAAAGCCCCCGCGCCGAGATGACCGAAGAGGGCGTCGTCGGCTCCATCCATGCCTCCGCCCCGCTGACGACCGAGCCGCAGATTCCTTCACCGCCGCTGCCCGTCATCGAGCGTCAGACCGCAACCGGAATCGAAAAGGTGATCGTCGTCGACCCGGAGTACGTCCGTCTGCAGGTAGCCTCCATCGTCAAGGATCAGGACCTCTCGCGCTACATCCTTTAGCTCACGGGTATTCTCACGCTTAACTCCGCCCATCCCTCCCGGGTGCCCCATCCATCGCGTAGTTTGCGATGGGTGGGAATGTAAATCGCTCCTTCGAAATCCGCTCCGCCCTGACCCACCCGTTGCATTGCCGGAAGATTACCCGATATGTACCCTGTACATGGCACTTCAGCCGCAAAGAGGCGATCAGCACGATGAGCAGTCACGACAACTCCAAGCGAAGCGGCACAAGCTCAATCCTCGTTACCGGCGGCTGCGGCTTCATCGGAAGCAACTTCATCCTCGACTGGCTTGCAAACGAAAGTGGCCCGGCCATCAATCTCGACAAACTGAGCTACGCCGGAAATCCGGCCAACCTCGCCTCGCTGCTCGACAATCCGTCGTACCACTTCGTACACGGAGACATCTGCGATGCAACACTCGTCGCTCACCTCCTCCAGACTCACAAGCCCCGCGCCATTGTTCACTTCGCCGCCGAAAGCCACGTCGACCGCTCCATCGCAGGGCCGGAGGCCTTTCTGCGGACGAACATCGACGGAACCTTTACCCTGCTCCAGGCAGCCCGCGCCTACCACGCTTCCCTCACCGGCGAAGAGCGCGAACACTTCCGCTTCCTCCATGTCTCGACCGACGAGGTCTACGGCACCCTGGCTCCCGACGACCCCGCCTTCCACGAAGAGACGCCGTACGCGCCCAACAGCCCTTACGCCGCATCGAAGGCCGCCTCCGATCACCTCGTCCGCGCCTGGGTCCACACCTACGGCCTTCCCGCTATCATCACCAACTGTTCGAACAACTACGGCCCCTTTCAGTTTCCCGAAAAACTCATCCCGCTCATGATCGCCAACGCCCTGCAGGGCAAACCGCTCCCAGTCTATGGAGACGGACAGCAGATCCGCGACTGGCTCTACGTCGCCGATCACACCAGCGCACTCAGGGCGGTTCTCGAGCGCGGCCGCACGGGCGAGACCTACAACATCGGCGGCGGAAACCAGCGCAGCAATCTCGAGGTCGTCCACACCCTTTGCGCGCTGCTCGACGAACTTGTGCCGCAGTCCAAATGCAAGCCCCACGCCGCACTCGTCGCCTATGTCACCGATCGCCCCGGTCACGACCGCCGCTACGCCATCGACGCCCGCAAGCTCGAACGCGAACTTGGCTGGAGTGCGCAGGAGAGCTTCGAAACCGGCCTGCGTAAGACGGTCGAGTGGTACCTCGCAAACTCCGCATGGGTAGAAAACGTCACCAGCGGCGCCTATCAGCATTGGATCGCACAGAACTACAATGGACGCTCGGCCCGCAGCGAGCATCGCGCAGCCGAAGCCTCGACGGCTTCCAGTTCCAGCGACCATCGCATCACCATGGTTGCAGGGGAGGGCTCACGGTGAAGGGAATCATCCTCGCCGGAGGCTCCGGCACCCGTCTGCATCCCGTCACCCAGTGCATCTCCAAGCAGCTTCTTCCGGTGTACGACAAGCCGATGATCTACTACCCGCTTTCGGTCCTGCTGCTCGCCGGAATTCGGGAGATTCTGGTGATCTCGACCCCCGAAGACACGCCCCGCTTCCAGCATCTTCTCGGCGACGGAGCTCAGTGGGGCATCCGGCTCGAATACAAAGTGCAGCCGTCCCCGGACGGCCTCGCGCAGGCCTTTCTGCTGGGCAAGAACTTCCTCGCCGGCGAAAGCTGCTGCCTGGTCCTCGGCGACAACATCTTCTACGGCCACGACTTCGCCAAAACCCTCCGCGATGCCGCCGCCAGCGGTCCCGGAGCCACCGTCTTCGCCTATCCCGTGCTCGACCCGGAGCGTTACGGCGTAGTCGAGTTCGACGCCCGGCGCCGTGCCATCTCCATCGAAGAAAAACCCGCGAAGCCAAAGTCCCGCTACGCCGTCACCGGAGTCTACTTCTACGACGCCCAGGTCGTCGGTATCGCCGAAGGACTCAAACCCTCCCCCCGCGGCGAACTTGAGATCACCGACGTCAACCGCTGGTATTTGGAGAGAGGTCAGCTCCGCACCGAGGTTCTAGGCCGCGGTATCGCCTGGCTCGACACCGGCACCCACGATTCCCTGCTCGAAGCCTCAACCTTCATCCAGACCATCGAAAAGCGCCAGGGCCTCAAGGTCGCCTGCCCGGAAGAGATCGCCTTCCGCCTGGGCTACATCGACGAAGTCCAGCTTCGCGCGCTCGCCGCAAAGATCGCCAAAAGCAGCTACGGCCAGTACCTCCTCCGAATGCTCGAAGACACGGTCTACTGATGCAGTCTCATACGCTTCCCGGCGGTACTCGCATCCTGCTGACCGGCGCGCCCGGCCAGGTAGGCGGCGAACTGCTCAAATCGCTGCAACCGCTCGGCGAGGTCATCGCCCCTCCCCGAACTGCCCTCGATCTGGCCAACCCGGCATCTATCCGCGAAGCCATCCGCGCCATCCAGCCGCGCTGGATCGTCAATCCCGCCGCCTACACCGCCGTCGACAAAGCCGAGAGCGAACCGGCCCTCGCGTATGCCATCAACGCCGAAGCGATAAAGGTCATGGCCGCGGAAGCGAAGACGCTCGGAGCCGCAGTCATCCACTTCTCCACCGACTATGTCTTCGACGGCACCGCCGCCCATCCCTACACCGAGACCGACGCCACTGCTCCGCAAAGCGTCTACGGCGCAAGCAAGCTGGCCGGCGAACAAGCCCTCACCAACAGCGGCGCAGCTCACATGATCATCCGCACCAGCTGGGTCTACGGAGCCACCGGAAAGAACTTCCTCCTCACCATCCTCAAACTCGCCCGCGAGCGCGATACCCTCCGCATCGTCGCCGACCAGCATGGCGCGCCGACCTGGAGCCGCGACCTCGCTCGCATGACCGCCCACGTTATCGCGCATTGCGAAGCAGCGTACGCTCACGAGTCCGGGATCATACCGGCCAGCCTCACAGGCCTCTATCACGCAACCGGCGCAGGCGAGACCACCTGGCACGGATTCGCCTCCGAAGCCGTCCGCCTGCTGGCGGAGCGCGAACCCGCCACACGCTTCGCCACGATCCAGCCGATCTCCACCGCCGAATACCCCACCCCCGCCCGCCGGCCCGCCAACTCCCGCCTCAACTGCAACAAGCTCGCCCGCACCTTCGGCTGGACCATGCCGCCCTGGCACGACTCCCTCCGCGAGGTCCTGGCCGGGCTGGAGCCGCCCGCCAAGCCATGAGCCACCGCGCCCTCTTTCTCGATCGCGACGGCGTAGTCAACGTCGAGGTCGGCTATCTT
>Ga0080006_1142693_pt1 | contig 57994 bp, 45 predicted proteins | sample RS3BMetagenome_FD_69209 | JGI IMG/M metagenome (GOLD analysis project Ga0080006, IMG submission 69209) | Ferric oxide microbial mat and aquatic microbial communities from Rainbow Spring, Yellowstone National Park, USA - RS3B (SPADES... ...
CCGGGTGTCGCCCCATCACCCGGTAACTGAGGGAGGCGTGAGGCACGAGCCCGCCGGACACGTCGGGGTCGTGCGACCTTCCATCATGCGGATCAACGTTCGAAAATACGGAGACGTTTGCCCCCGTTCAATGTTCACCGTGAAGCTGGAACGAAATTGGTATCGAGTCGCTGGCTGCTGGTTCGTTTGTGTTCTTTCGGGACCGTTGCAAAAAGCAAGTGCTTTTTTTCTGTCTTTTTTTGAACGTAGTGAATGTCGAGAATGCTGCGCTGTAGTTACAATCGCACGCAACGTTCTCTGCAATCGACAGCGCACATCGCGTTTTTTATACAACCTTTACACACTGAACAAGGACCCTCGATTGCGCTCTTGATATCAGCGCATTCTGTCAGTGTACATCGTGTATCAAGTAGCGCCGGCGGGGATGCAGGAACGCGCGATCGTCACTCTCCGACCGCTGCGGCAACGCCACGAGCAGAGACCCGCAGCGTCTTCCACCTGAGCGGACACCGTGTATACGAGTATTGTATGTGCATCATCTATCGACGTACAGTCATGAGAGATGAAGCATGCCTGGGTTGCTTTTCGTGTCTGGGAACGTTTGGCAGATCAAAGGACAGGGTGCGGTCCTAAACGCATCTCGCAGCGTGGAGTGCGCTACGGTTGAGTTTAGAGCTGGCAGGTCAAGCAACCTTGCAAAATCGACATGCAAATACCATCATGTATGTTCGTGCATGCTTGCGCTGCGTTGAACAAACCCAGGTCGTAGCTTACAGCAGACAATGCACAGCGCAGACAAGTATCTGAGATGAAGTCAATGCACGTCAGGTAAGCATGCAGAGAACATACTGGATATTTTATCCAGTGCAGGTATCGATGTCCGTCGCTGCCGCATGCTGCATAGCGGACCGGGGTTCCGTCCACAGCGCCGGTATCGCATCTCCCGAACGGCATTCGGATGTGCAACATCTCGAGCACGCTGCGTCTAGGCCTCAGAACGCTACCCAGAGCTACTTGCGTTGCGAGTGCGCTTACGGGCGCCAGCTCAGGCGATAAGACGGCCGCACGCGTAACATGCAGGACTGCATGGATGTCCCGGCACTTGATCGTACCAAACTGGGGATGCTTGCTGACGCAGCCCGGCAGCAGCGTGGGCGGCCTCATTCGTCTCGGGCGTTCATCACATGCACATCGTGGGGGCGCAGATAACTCGTAAACGCACAGCAACGCCGAACGCCCAGCAGCAGCGCCAGCACACACCATCGCATTGCGTGACCCGGGAGCGCCTCGAGCGATCCGTTGAAAATAAACGAACGGAAAATGCGCTCGATTCAGATCCTTGCCTGTATGGATCGTACGAGATCGGATATCCTTACGGCCTTGGATTGAAGGCGGATCGTTCCAAAGGTTTTCGCTTCTCGTCAAAGCTTCAATCAAGAACATGTCTGAGCGTCATGCGCTGCTTGACGATGTCGTTTTCCGTATCAGGCAGCACGCAAAGGATACATCGCTGGAGCGTCTGTTATCGCCCCTGATCAAGCCTGGAGCGGTATGCGAAGGGCATGCAACCCGCGATGCAGCGTGCCGGATGTGCCCGGCATCGACCTACCGCTTATGCGCTCATGACGCCGGGGCGTGCTGCAGCACCTGCTCCTTGAGCAACACACAGATGCGACCTGATCCAGGTGGGATCTCGCGTGCGGTGCACATTTTTCGAACCAGAGCAGCAACACGCTCCTTTTGCGCTGGAAACCATGGTTGAAAATAAGAAAGGAGCTCCTTCACAGTAACGTAGGAACCTTGCCTCGCGAGATACCGCAACACGGCTTTGATATGCATTTCTTCGATAACTCCATCCGGCGCCGGCAGTAAATGCGAAGGCACAGCGTGCTGTTCACCTGCAGAGACTGGCTTCCCGGGATACTTGGCTCCAGCCGATCCCGCGATAGACTCGTGTTCCTGGAAGCGGGGCGCAGAATCGTATCCGCTGGTGCCCGTAGCTCCGGCATCTGACGGTGCCTGCAAAGACGGTCGCGTTGGCGGTATCTCTGAGCGGAATCCGACTCCAGCTGGCGGCTGCGCAGTTTTCTCCCTCTCGAGCAGGCGTTTCAGCATCCGGCCGTTTTCAGACAGACCCGAGCGATGCCTCCACTGCATGTCCGTATCGTCGCCAGCGTCAGAGAAGCTGCCCTGCCGCAGAGGATCCTCAGCCTGATAGCGCTCGAGACGCTCAAGCGAACTTTGCGACTCGGTGCCACTACCGGATGCATTCGAGTGCGAGCACGACGGCGTCTGGCCCCCCCGATACCGAAACGCTGCCGCGAGTACCGACGCATCATCAGCGGATGCATTTGGATAGCGCTCAGGTGTGTGTCGACCGTTTTCGCGTACGACATCAACGTCATCTTCTCCAGAACGATCCTCAGCGTTTGATTCATCACTCGAATCAATCTCTCTTCGCGACAGCAGCAGAGATGGGTCTAACTGCCCTTGACTGACAGCGGGTTCCGAATCATGTGGAGGATGCACACCCTCATCGGTCCGACGCACGAACGGGCGCTGCCACTGGGTGCCAGACCAGAGACTAGCCGCGTGCGACGAACTATTCACGAGATGCCGACGGCGTTCCAGAATGGTATCCGCCAAGGCTGCGCGCGCTCTCAGTTTCTGTTCCACGTGGACGAGCGGATCATCCTCAGTACTCACGGTGATTGCCTGCTCCCCCGTATCCGCAATTACAGGCGACGATCCCCTGCGATCCACGGTCATCTCTGATGGACGTGTTGCGTCCACTGCCTGCCGAGCGTCACGTCGATGCATGCGCTCATTCGCCATATCGGATAACTTAGGCGCAAACTTGAAATTATGCCAAGCGTAGCGTCCAACAGGCACCAGATCGATGGTACGATCATCTCGAACAATCATCAGACAGTAATCAGACCCAAGCGCACTATCCATGGTACCATAGAAGACCTTCCGTCTTTTCGTACTGGGCGCCTTGGGATCATCGCGAACTGTACGAGTCGCCTCGGGGCGTCCAGCGTTCTTCGCGTCACTCATGTGGGCAGCGCTCGGCTCCGACGCGGAGGCACCCTGAGCAGGCTCAGAGGTTTCCTCGACCTCCAAGATGAGTCGTTTCCGATAACGCTCCGGAATTCGAGCGATACCCTCCAGATCCCGCCGTTGTTTGTACCAGGGCGCTTTGCCAACCTTGAGCTGTGCATCCACGCGCTGAGCCTCTTCCAACGCCTCTAGTCGTTCACGCAAGGTCTCCTCGCCCTCGCGGCAAAGTCGCGCAAAGCCACCGGGCTGATAGCGCGGCACTGCTCCGCGTTTCGGTACTGGGAGCTTTGTGCTCGGGTCAAAGCGAAGACCGGTTGTTTGTTCGCGCTTGTCGGTTGTGCAACCGTCCGTGTTTGGAAAGCGCGCGAGAATATACTCACGACGTACAAACTCTGCTTCCGCTGCTTCCTTTGTATTCCTAGCGGCCGTTTCGCCGCTATCGTTGCCGAGCTCGTCTTCATCTCCAGATTGTGAAGAGTCCGAGAGCTCTAGACTGTCGCTGGGTTCAGACTGCGTATCCGTGAACAGCTTATCCCAGTCTACCCAGGGCAGCACGCGCAGGGTATACTCTCGGTAAGGCGTCCCGTCCTGCGTCCTGCTCCCGGACTCGAGCACTGGCTCAAAGTCGTCGTCATCGCTCAAGTCTTCTTCACCTACATAACGCCCAGCGTGTATATCTGGCTTTATGGAGGCTTTTTGAGGATATGGTTTCATAGGCCAAGTCGCAGGTGCAGCGCTTGCAGAATGACAGAAACGTACCGGTTTGCCAGTGACAAGCGCATCGTTCGCTCGTTCGAAAGCGCAGACGCCTCGTTGCAGTTCAGGAGCAGGCGGCGGCTATGTGCGCAGGTGTGGCTTCCTCGCTCGCTCGCTCGCTCGCTCGCTCGTTAGACTGTCAATCATGAACCTGAGTATGATCCTGGAGGCTTCTATCCAGCAGTTTAAGTTTGCAGTGGAAACACTTCGCACTGGACCGGCGAGTATGAAGGTACCTATACACTGGACGCACTGGTCGACACTATCACCAAGCGCAACGAGCCACGCGTTTTCTGCGCCGATCTGGCTGCTGATTTTCTGGTTTTTCTATTTTCTTTCCACGTTTATACTGTGGTTAGCTTGGCGCATTCATGTGTCGCGTCCACTAGACCAGGCTCTGAGGCTGCTGGCGTTTCTGCACAACCTGGTGCTCTCGGCCTGGTCGGGGGTGATGTTCCTCGGCGCCGCCAGCGCCGTCGTTGCGGTTACGCGCAGCGACGGTAGCATAGAGCGCACCTTCTGTTCTTCGTCGTTCGATAATTTTCCCAGAAACATCTACTACTGGCTGTACATGTTTTACTTGTCGAAACCGGTGGAGTTTTTCGATACGTTTCTGCTTGCGGCACGCGGGAAACCGTTGACGGTGCTACATGTTTGGCATCATGCATCGGTGGTATTCGAAACTTGGAGCTGGTTGCGTTACGGCCTCAATTTTTCAATCTATGGAATGCTGTTTAATACCGCCATCCATACAATCATGTACATGTACTTTGCGTATGCGTCCATGCAATGGCGGTTTCCATGGAAGCGATGGATAACGCTCCTGCAAATCGTGCAATTCATCACTAGTTTCGCGTTGACGATCCCATATCTCTACTTGTACTGGAGAAATCCGCAACGTTGCATGGGTATGCCTGCCTTGGCGATCAGCACGTTCTGCAATGCATCGTACCTGCTGCTTTTCCTGCGCTTCTATCGCCGAACCTACTGGCCGGTATCAAAAGCAAAAGACTAAAGCCTAATGTTTTCATTGCGCAGTTCCTTGAAGCTCCAGTGATTCCCTGTGGACAATGTGCATCCGTGTGATGCAATCACTGCTGGCGACGTGAGCGCGTTGCTGCACCACAGCCAGGGGCTTCGCGGGCTGCACGAAAGTCACAAAGACGCGGACGAAGAGAGTCAGTGGCGACAGTCGGGGTCCAGCGCCGAGGTCTCCGAGCAGGGGAGCGCTCAGCCCTGGACGGCTCATCGCCTGTGTACCGCGTTGCGAGCATCGGACTCGCTGTTATTTCGCGACTCGGTCACAGATGATGTGCCTCGATGAGGCCTCGTTTGCGCATGGAACGAGGGCCCCTGGACGGAATCGCTGCGTAAAATTTTCAGTGACCAAAGACAGAGGAGTCCAATCGTATTGCCCCGGGTATGTGTGAATATCATGACGTACCGAGACAGACACCTTGCGTCCTGTGCGCAATGCTCCGCTTTCGATGACGCGGATACGGGAGTGCCAGGTGCTCTGAAAAGCGCATCGTGGATCATCTAGGCGATGATGCCACTCTGCATAGCATCGCTTTCATTGTGGAGAGTAGTTGAGCGGTGTCGGCCTCTTCTCGACCTTATTGCCTTTGGATCCATCGCAAACATCATCGCATCGACCGGATTCTACTGGACAATCTACCTTACACAGCGGATGATACCTTTCTTTCCACATTCGATGGTCGCTGCATGTGGCAAGCATCGCACAGCGGCTTCACTCGGCCTGTGCGTGCATGAAACACCTCTTGGATGTTCGGGGTAGAATCGTATGCAAGAGGGACCTCAGAGAGCGAAATTTATGAACTGTTCGAAGCTGCGCTATGGCACGCGCTCTGGTAACCTGTGTCTGAAACAGAATGTGTTTCGCGGTAAACCAGTTCCCAATGCAGCGATGCGAATGGCACCGAGCGTCCGCGCTAGGCATTTCGCCATGGAATCATACACACACATACATACACGACGCGTCATGTAGGCGCACCAGCGACGTTAGGCAACAGAGCGGGTATTGGGATACGCAATGTATACATGTGGCAGGGTTATACTGTTCTGTACGAAGGACTGTGGAATGTTGCAAAGGCGCAAGTAAAGCGCTCATCCAAGCAGCATGATCTGGAGTCACGCAGTGGGGTCGGCAAGCGCATGCTTGTGGAAAGACGATCCTATTCTATATGAAAAACTACGGAACATCGCAAGGCGCCAGCAAATCGTTCACGCAAACCGCATGGTCCCGGATAACGTCTCAATGGATGCACGAGTCGGCAGAGGTGATTCTTGCCATCCCTCTCTGGGTCCAGGGTCGTCGTTCCACGCAACGAGATGCACTCGCATGTTCGTTGAACGCCCGTCCACAGAGCATTGGATCCACACACACACACACAATATCCAGGTCGTCGTTTCAGTGCTCAGCGGTGACGTTCTCCGGATACACTGCCCCGCGCTAGCAGCACTGCGCGGTCAGCAAAACTCGTACGCAGATGAGCAGTTCGTGGCTAAGGGCGTTTTGCGTCGGATACGTGTCCGCATCCAGAACATGTGAGCTCGAGAAGCGCCGCGGCGTTCCAGATCTGGGCCAAAGATATAAACTGTTTGAGCACATATACTATAGCGCAACCGTAGTATGCGGCAATCCAAAGCAGCTCCATATGACTGGCAGTTTCGACCCTGGCGGACCAACCAGCAACACGCGTGAAATGCAGCAACAAAAACACCTCACTAAAAAGGCATACCGTTGTCAACACACTTCGGCGATAATATAGCTTCACCAGGCGTCCGGGACCTGCGGCTTTGTGACTGGTCGCACGGGCTAGGGTTGCGGCACACACTTGCCAAAAGTGGCTCACTGCATCCAAAATAAGCAGGGCAACGCATACAGTAACCCGAAAACACGTTGTCAGAGCGCACGTCACCGTGTTGCATGTCAAATCAGCGTTCGCTAGATCCTGTAGAGCAATCAGAAGAAGCAACCCAGCGGTAGAGAATCGATCCGTCAGCATGTCAAGCACAGCACCAAACGCCGACGACTGCCCGAGCAGGCGTGCTGCGTAGCCGTCAGCAGCGTCAAGCAGAAACCCGGTGGTATAGAACGTCAGGAACGTTGCCGGGTGCGGTACGTTCCAGAAGGCGACCAAAGCTAGCCCTATGCGCGCATACCCAATCAAGTTCGGCACGTAAAGCAAAACTGGCCAAGCTGCCTTTCCTGCCATAAAAACTCGAACGAGCGCTCGTCGTCGAAGTCGTCTCGGATGGAGTAGCTGCTCAGGAGTCAAGATGGCAGTCGAGGTCCGCAAGCGACGCGCTCGTCGATCGCTTCGCAACCGAAGCGATGTTTTCTATCGATGGAGATCGATGCATCCTACCCGACTCGTTTGAACGGACGAGTGCTCGGGATAATCACGGGATAGAACGCAGTTCCTCTGCAGGTGCCCGTCGCTCGATCCCTTTCAAGAACGTCTCCAACAAGAGAATGAATCGGGAACTCGTAGGCACGCCTCATGCCCAGCCTGTAGAGGATCCCTGCTGCAATACTGGACGCTTGCCTGGAATCGGAGCTGGAAATCGTGCTTGGAGGCCGCAGGGGTGCGCGAGCGCTGCTTTTCAACGAGGATGAGTCCTCCATTCTTCTAGGAGGGATTGCGGCTCCATGGACTCAGAAACATGTTCACCGTCGAACGAGAGTTCTGCAGCAGCGATGCACGATGCGTCACCGCGGTCGCCAGACAAGGCCCAGGCCGCCCCGCAGTGCCTCTCTGTGCATGAAACTGAAGTGTGAATGATCCCGCAAACGATTCCCGCTTAACCACGTACCCTGAATTGCTGGGCGAACGCCGGTCTTGAACCGGTCGAGCATGCAAGAGTTGGAGGCGAAAGGCAGCACCTTGCCTGGTTACCTCCAGCTATCACGCATCCAGAGAATTTCGGCGAGAAGCATTGAGTTTCCACAAGAAAGAAACCCAGACGAGGCTCCCATCTTGCATGCATCGCTTGTCCGGATTTTGGTGATATACCAGCACTCCTGGTGACACCGTGCATCGACCGGACGATACTCGAATGCCACGTCGGTGCTCCGGCTATCAGGGTAGATGCTCATCGTGAAATGTCGACCCAGGGGCATGCATCGATATCTTGGTTTGAGCAGCACCAGGTGCCGCGGGCGAATTCCCTCTGCTAACCCCTATCGATGCTCTCGCACTTTTCGTGTGCTCGAATACCAGGTTCCCTAAAATGATACGGAGTGAAGTGAACGATTTCGTGGGTTCCGTCTAACGAAAAGTACCAGCTCAAGGCGCTGGACGCGTCACGTCGACCACGCGCTCGGAGAGCGGGCGTCACGCGGCTGGCGCCTTCCATTTGGCGCCAACTGGCGGTAAACGCTTAGGTGTTCTTGGTGCGCTGGACACCACGCTAGGAGGCTGTCGACGACTTCAGGTCGTCGAGACGCTTCTGCTTTTGAACACTCTGTCTTGGGCCAGCGACGCACACGGAGCCGACACTTGTGACGTCTCTGTGGGCGTCCGCTGGAAGATCACGCAGTACGGTGCAACGGTACCGCTGAGTGTCTACTCCCGCGGACAGAGTGGGTTTCCCCCCATTTCCCTTGCGCGTCACTTGATTCGCTCTCCGGAGGCGTTCGGTTTACTTGCTGGACCTTTGGGGAGCTATGTACACGCAAACCGTTACTCGTTGCGGTTTGGGCGAGTTCTGCTCCGCCGAGCTTGCTGGATGAAAACGAGTCAGAAGCGAACCTACTCACGAGCGCACTCCGTGCCGTAGTACTTGGAGTACAAGGCTGTTAGGCGCGCTTGCGGAAGACGTTTCGGTGCCTCTGGTTCCGCACCTACAGACGCGATAGGTGTGAAACAGATGGCTCAGAAGCGAAAGCTCTGAGTGTCGTCGTCCGCGTCGGTGCCACAGGGCACCCGCTTTGACATAGACCGCCAACGTCAGCCGGTTTTCATTCTCCTCGAGCAGGGGGCTCAGAACCGGCTCGCAGGTGACTAGCTGCAGCTTCGTAGCCAGGAGTAGGACCCTTGTGGGCTCTCGGCCCCTGAGTGTCGTTTCACGATAGTTGTTTCCTGGCGTAGTGTCGTCGCACCTTTTTTTAGCGAGGCTGCATTGGAGCAGGCGTCTGTGTCTCAAGACATGGGCTGCGCACGTCTTACCAACGTGCTCTCGCTCGCGGATGGTTCATAGATCGAGCACGCTAACTAGACTGCTGCTTCACGTGTATGTCGTATTTATCGTTGTCCTTGAAACGAGGCCAGCAGGCCTTGCAATGCTGCAGCGTCCTCCAATACAGCGTTTTCAGACTTCCCATGCCGGATCACCATTGCCACCAGCGGAAGATGCCTGCGACGCCTCTGCCATCAACGATTCCACCCGGGCTATCCGTCCTCTTGAATGGCTCCCGTTCTCCTCGTTGCCCCAGATATCCATGGATCCGTACGATACGACTTCATCACCTTCGTTGAAGCGGGCTCGCGGGCGCCAAATACCAGGTGCGGCATCCAGCGCTGCTATCAGTGAATCTTCTCTGCAGCCAAATGCGGATGCATACCTCCAGATCGATCAAGTTCCCTTCGTTCGAGCCCCTAGGGGTGTAGAGATGCCCCAAAAGACGTGGTCTATACTGTCTCTTGCGTGCAGATAGCCAAAGTGCCTCCAGTTGAGCGATCACGACCGTGCTTCGTCCTCTGCAGTTAACGAGCATAACTGCCTCGTTCAGAAGCAACGGTTGGCCCATCCGGCGTCACCAAAACAGGTGGCGCGACCCAGACCCAAATCCGCAACCCATAACGTATCGTTGAGGATTATCGACGCAGAACGCTTAGGAGTCTAGCTCGCCGTGCTGCATTGAGAAGAGAAACTACACCAGACGTTTTCGGAGCCAGAATCGGTACCACCGAACACGGCGCCGGTGCTGATGCGGTGCCGTCTGCGGCTCGCCGAGCATCAGCAACACGATCTTCAGACAGTTTTGGTTCCGTGTCCGAGCAGTGCGCTCGATGCGGGCCACATGGAGGCCAGCCGCCAACTCGGGGAGAACGAGAGTTGCCACTATCGCTCAACTGGGAAACGATGCACCTCGTGGATACTACAGGGATGTTCTCGTTAACGGCAGTAGCAGGAGTTGCCACTTGCTTCTGGCTGGTTCCCTAAGACGCCGGCAGCGGTCCCCTGAACACGCAACTCTACCCCAGACCTGGCCTTTGTGCACTGTGATTTAACGTATCTGAACCATGCACGACGTTCAGGATACATGTAAAAAGTGTGTACCATACCTCAGACTTGTCCTTGAAACACTGTCATTCAAGGTTTCTGAACCATGCGCGGCGCTTGGAAAATGCGGAACTAGTCCGCATCATGCCGCAGAAGCGGGACCGGTCAGGTCGACTCGCCTTTGCGACGCTGGGGATATTCGCACGTTCCCGCAAAGAACTGTTCTCTGGCGACTGCATCACAGGGTCGATAACCCTTGTTCGGAGGTATGACGTCACTTGGAAGAGCGAAAACGCGTATCGCGGTGCATGTTCGTTGGATAAGGCGAGCGCCGGACCGCGGAGGGACTCGGATTTCAGGCAACCGGTCAGCGAAGGCTATCGACTGGGCACGCTCCCAGCTCACTGCAACCACGGAAGATTCGTATCGAATTGTTCCGCTACCCATAGCGTATATACATGACACTTTGACTCTCTACCCAATATTATCAACATTAGACTACGCGGGTTGCGTTTGCCACTGCTTCCTGTTCCTCTGTAGTAGTTATCGAGTTCACTGGATCCGTCCCTCCTGTGCCTCTGAATCCGTTGACAGTTATCGAAGGATGTTGATGGCGGCTTTAAACTCCCGATTACGCTGATTCCTGCTATTGTCAACGCGTGACATGTAAAGACCACGGTTGCGATTTCCGCTTCGCTTGCCATTTTCATCTTCTTTGTATATTTCCCTGGTTCGCTTCTCGCAACGATGGCACTTGGCTTTGGTCGTGGATTCTCATATGTGCATCACACCTCATTCTCCGAATGCCGCCTGATGGCGCGTCACCGCTTCCTTCATCGCTCCGTACTTACCCCTGGTGGATATGCAAGTCTCCCTGCGATGTCCTTTTCGCATTCCGCATCCGGTGCCGCAGCCGACGATCACGGACTTTGTCTGAGCGTTTCCCTCGGTGAGTACTACGTCGGCTGCAGGCGCACTGTTCCAGTCAATAGAGAATTTGTCGAACGCGATGTTATTCATGACGAGCTAACCGACTGAACGGATTATCCATGTTGGCGCTGTGCTCGAGAAGTATCATTTCGTCAAGGCTTCCTTCGTGCAAAGCGTTGACGAACACTTCGAAAGAAGCGATTGCTTCTATGACTCAAGTCAGCGTCCTAGACCTATCCCATGCAAACAGAGCTGACGAGAGCGTCTGGGAGCTTATCCCCGGAGACGTGTCGCGCTGCTGTAGCGTGCCGTTCCGTCGATTACCGCACAGAGTGAAGAAGCTTTGCCTTCCGACTGGAATCAATTATTTGACGTAACGAGTTCTGCGAACTTTCGACATGTTCTTGTTAACAAGTCATCAGGGGACGACGCTCACCTTTCCTCCTCGTCAATCCAGCGACGCGAATCGCTGTGCACACGACTCGCTTTGCATCTAGAAAAGCGAAAACTTCAAGACTGTTTGATTCGGGTACGCAACTCGTACGGAGCGGACACGTGCGTAGACGTATACTCCTGAATCGGATGACGATATCGATTATTTTACGACACCACGTTCGTTCGCTTCGCGAAGTATCTCGATACCGGTGACATCACGAACTCAAGCGGCAAAAAGTCGAAGAATCCATCCTGAACCCACTACCGAGAATCCTAATGCTTTATTTGATTCCATGAGCCGCAGTTGCTCCATTCCGAATATCGATGCAGAATACGTGAGAAATTTTGGGAAAACTCGAAAGACAGGAAGAGAGCGAGCATTTTAGTGTTCCATTTTGACGCAACGCAGGTCCAGCACACGTTCAGCCCCGAGGCGCGGACCTCTCTCAAGCGCCTTGGTCCAGAGCGACAATTCTTGAACTCGGGATCCTCGCTGCCGGCTGTCCGAACGCTTTCGTGGTCAGCATATGTACCTGGCTTGCCATGCTTTGCTGTCGCTGTTCTTGATCAATGCAGCTGGCGAGACCCGAAGTTCTCGAAAACCGAGCAAATGCAAGCACCTGCTGCATCGCGGCCGCATCGGCCAGTGCCGAGATCAAGCCCAAGAGCAATCACGTTCATTTTCAGAGACTATTCCCTGTTTCACATTGCCATGGCCGGTCCAGTCTCGATTATTTTCGGAGCGACAGGTGGAATTGGGGCTGCTACGGCTCGCTTACTTCATAAGCGAGGCCACCAGCTAGTTCTAGTCGCAAGAAACAAGGAGAAACTGGACCAACTCGCTGGCGAGCTCGGTGGGTCGCGCCCTAGCGACACAGGCGCGCCGACTGTTCACGCTGCGGATATTTTGCAGTCTGCGGCGGTTGAGGAAGCGTTTAAAAAGGCGCTGGATCAGCACGGGACGCTGGACCACGTGACACACTGCGTAGGTTCTATCGTTTTGAAGCCCATAACCTCAGTCTCCGACGAGCTGTTGCAGGAAACGCTACAGCTGAATACTGCTTCCGCCTTTTACGTCCTGCGAGCGGCCTGTAAACAACTCCCGCGCCTCCGCCAGTCCACGGGAGACGGTCCGGTGAACAAGAGTGTTACTCTCTGTACAAGTGCTGTGAGCATGCACGGGCTACCGAACCATGAAGCGATCGCAGCAGCAAAGGCCGGGGTGATAGGCATGGCCCGTAGTGCAGCCGCGTCGTTCGCACCGCGTGGACTCCGCGTCAACTGTGTAGCACCGGGTATGACGGAGACGCCACTTGCATCGTTTATCACGGAGCGACCAGCATCGAGAAAAGCAAGCGAAGTGCTTCATCCGCTAGGTAGAATCGGACGTCCCGAAGAGGTGGCGAGCGCCATTGTCCTGCTCATAGAGAATCCGTTCATCACGGGGCAGGTCTTGGCGGTAGACGGTGGTCTAAGCACCTTGGTATCTCAGCAAAGTGCCCGATAGCTGCGGCAATGAGCATCCGAAGGAAGCTGAAGCGTGCGCGGTTCATGGTGGTGGCTCGGGGACGACACACCAGGAATACACGTGCGTTCGCACGCGAATACCTCTCGGTGAGCGCTCTGCCCTGCGTTACCCGTTCTCGGATCGATGCCGGATAAAGGACAACGTAGCGCAAATACTGTACAAATCGCTTGCTACTCAGCTGGCTCTATATCTGAGACAAGGCCTTCAGAGCGCAGCAGGTCGCAGTACGCCTCCGCGAGTTCGAAGACCCAGACACCGACGAGTGCCATGCCCGTCGTGTGTGCTTTTTGCATAATGGACTGTGCATCCAGCTTGGAAAGACCCGGAATGCACTTGAGGAGCACCTCAACGACACGTTCCCTCGTGTTCTTCTCGTCATTAAACAGCAGTAGCTTGTACTTCTTGCCGGGGTCCACACCCTTGGTTGCCGTTGTCTTTTCCCGCACAGCCTCCCGTTCCAGTGTCGTAGCGCCGCCTCCAGTTGGGCTAAATGACGGTTTCCTGGAGCGTCCACGGGGCATGTTCGTAGGCATACGCCGCACGCCGCTTTCAGGACGCGTCCAGCCGCTCCATTCGGTCCGAATCGGCAGCGCAGTTCCGTTCGCGCGTCGTTGCACCACAACAGGTGTCGGTCGCCGGGTTAGCGTTTCTCTGCGCAGAAGCGGTGCGTTTCGTGGTTGCCAATTCAAAGAATATGGATGAAATGTAGACACAAAGCAAACACAGCTTACCATAGTGCCTTTGGACGCGGTTACCTGAAACACCCTCACTGCTGTTCGACGGGTATCGTTCGCGGAGGAAGCACGCCGAATGGATCGCTCGCAGGCAGGTCATCGGAGCTGGAGCCTCATGGGTTGTTCTATTTTGTATATTTATGGACGATATTGGCCGAGCGACACGGGGACACCCTCTCGACCGCAACGCTGCCGGCTGCCTAGACGCTTCGATTGTAGGTTTGTTACCTGCGCTCATGGGCGTATCGCCTGAGGCGTAGGTTGATTGGAGAGCGAAACGCAGCAAAAGGCAGCATTGGGTTGAGACGTAAGACGGCGCCCCGGTGAGCATGGGGTTTTCCATGAGGTGCGTCTGTAGAGGGGTCCGTTTTCTGAACGAGTCCTAGCGCGTTCGTGCATGAGCTAAGCACCCAGGTGAAAACTCAGCGGAACGGGCACGCCAGCTCGGGCGCGTGAACGAAAGTTTGAGTCTGTTCCCGGTTTTATCAATGCCAGCCTTTGCAGACTTTTTCCAACTGTTCCCTTTGAGGGTATCTTTTTTCAGGTTTTAAATGCCCCAGTCTCTCTTGTGCTTCCAGCTCTTTTTTCAGCAGTCGCAAGATGTTCGTGGCAGCGCTAAACTCCTGATCACGCTGTTTTCGAATGTTTTTCATGTTTTCCATGCACAGGCGAATGCTGCGATCGACGCCTCGCCAGCCGTTTTTCGCTTGTTTGTATAGAGCCCGGATGCGCCTTTCGTAGCAGTGCCACTCGTCGGTAGTCAGGCATTCGAGTGTATTCTCCATTTGTCGTCCTCAGATTGGCGCCCTGCGGTGCGTGACCGCTCGCTGCATCGCCCGGCACAGGCCCGTGACGGATCCAGAAGGCTCCCCGCGACGTCCTAGAAGGTTTCCGCGCCAGCCAGTTGCCGGACCCAACGATCACGGACTTGGTTAGGGCGATGCCCGTGGCGAACTCAATATCCGTAGGACGACCAAGCACACGCTGTCCCATTCGAAAGAGGATTTGTGGAACGCAAGCTTGTCCATGATGAAACGAGCGCCGGTATGGTAATCCATGCTGGAGATCAAGTCGAGAAAATTCGATTCGTCTACGCTCCGCCCATGCAAAGTGGTGACGCACGCTGCACCCGAAGAGATCACCGCTGTGACTAGAGTCCGCGCCCCAGACCTTTTCCACGCAAATAGAAGAGAAGACAGCCACTGCGTGCGTATCTCCCGGGATATGTCGAACTGAAGTCGACCGTGGTTCCATCGATAGCAACCAAGTGAGAAGGCATTGTCTTTCAAATGGAATCGAGTATTTGACTTGACAAGTTCAGTGAAATTTCTGCGTGAGCTTGCCGACGAGTCGTCACAGGAGGACGCCAAAAAGTTATTCAGACATGGTATGTGGTCAGTGGAACAAAAATTGTCGCACGATTATGTAGGGTAGATGCGTATCCACGTGCAGACGCCACCCAGCCGTTTTCGATCAGCTGCTTGTTGTCGGTTTCAGTTTCTCGTTGCACACTTCGATCCTAATAGGTTGCCTCACAAAGTTGGATCGTTACAGCTCTGCGGGTTTCGTCTTCAGCTCTGCATATCGTCGGATATTGATGGCAGCGTTGAGGTCTCGTATCACGAACTCCATGCGTTTATCGTCGCTGCGTGAACCCACCAATGCAAGGATTCCTAGAACTCGTTCACTCTGTGTCATTTGGTTCTGTGTCAGCTCTCGGTGCTTTTCTATCAGCGAAGCGCTCCGCTGGCTCTTCTCCATCTCTTTGTTCTGAAATGTGCATCCACACTCATACCATCGATTTTTTATTTCCTGAAAATGAATGCACTATTTTATGCGTTTAGGTGAGGACCTTCCCCAAAGGTGAAGGACCTGCGGAAGGACCACGAAATGTGCCCGGGTGTGTCACAGTGTGCTGGATGCTTCGGCGACTCGCCCGGTGGACCGATGATTACGTTTCACAGTAGAAAGCACTCTTTCGATGCGGCTGAATTAAAGAGCGTACGGAGGAATGAAAATCAGCTCTATTCCGATAGAATTCCCAAAAGCTCGAACGCAAGGCGGATTGTCAAATGCCACGTTGACCAATAAAGTCGCCGTACGTCGGCGAAGAGTCTTCTATTATTCGACAAGGCGGTTGGTGCTGTTGGATGTATCTGCTCCACGAGCGAGACAGAGGTCGCTCAATGAACCCATTAAAACTAGAACAGATGGCGCCATCGTTCGCTTCCAGTTCGATCGTACATACAACGATCTGCCTCGATGCGAATACCCATACAAGCTCCGACTGGTTCGTCCGAAGCAGATCGAACCGACTGAAAGAATAAAGCGTTGTCCATTTGCTTCATACCGATCGCAAAGCTCCGGGAACTCTTCTGCAGTTGCGAATTCTGTGGCGAATGGCCGTGCATGACCTGGGACTTTTTTACAAGTGTTTCCAGGTGTTCTCAGGACCACACGAACAAGCTATTGGGAAGCAGAGACGCCAGTGGTGGTGTACACTATCGTTGATTTTTGCTTTCCGTAAGGTAATCAACGGGTCGTTTTCCTACCATGGACCGCGAGCGGTCCGTAAGCGTATCGGTTTTGGCGTTGACCGCATCTTATTCTTTCTTGCCGAGTCTTTCAACAATTTGAGTACTGTTACATGACTGACCTGAGATAGAAATGCAATCCCCTTGCACTGTCCAGTAAAGAATGGATCCTATAGGCAATTCTTCTACCGTCTGTATGGTACATGGCATCTTGATCTCGATCTGCTGCTATACAGTGCGAGAAAGCATGCGACTGCAGTCAGTGTGGATAGGATCGAGTTGAGTTGAAAAATAAAGATCGAACATTTGAACAATGCATGATTTTACCATCTCACACGTCAGAAAAGGAGAATATTGGACGCGTGTCCGGATGAATGAAAGAAAGCTATCGGTTCGTTTACGAATCCTTGTTCGGAGGCATTGCGAATCATTTTCATCTCGGTGACGCAACAAGCTCTAGCAGCAAGGCAACTTCGAGAGGACGTTCGAGGCTCCTAAAACAATTGAGGCATTCGTTAGCCCCTATTGTTCCACTTTGAATATCGAGACTGCACATTGAAGAAAGTGTTCCAAAAAATATCTCAAGCTGGGAAGCGCGCGAACTGTTCACAGTTGCTTGGTATCCTGGCCTGAGTGTGGCAACCGCGCCTTGCACTGAGCGTGCCACCGGATCCACCGCGGAGCTTGACGTGTTTAGTTCGGCATCCAGACACCCGCTTGACCTATTGAGCGTGCCTTTTTCAAAGCGACACCCCTCGAGGCGTCGTGGTACGCACGAGCATCAGACGGCTCTTGGCGCAGTTCGTGTACGCATCATCGGCTACGCCAGCGTAATCCGGCGGGTCTCGTACGCGTCATCGACCCTGCACCAATGACAAGATAGCAAGAGCGGCTGGGAGGCAGTCGACCTGGGGCGATCCAGCCAGCCAAGGCGCCGGGCAGGCACCAGCGGTATACGCGCCCTCTGGAACCCGCCAGCGATCGAAGCGCGAGCCGGCGCGCGTACGCCTGCACGCACTTGTCGACGACGACCTTGCGCTGAGCGTTCGTCGCCTTGCTCGCGCGCGAGAACGTTTTTTATAGGCACCTTTCAGACACGATGGCAACAGAAAGCAAGACAAATACGTCAGAGTTGCAGGAGCCGGTTGAGGATCTCACTGAGTACGTCCAAAAGCTCTTGGAACAGATGCAGTCACGGTTTGAGAGCATGAGTTCCACGATCTTATCGCGAATCGAAGACATGTCGAGCCGCATTGATGAACTGGAAAAGAGCATCACTGACCTAATGGAACAAATCGGCGTGCAACCTGAGGAGGAGGGGCAAGCGGAGCAAGCAGTAGCGACAACTTCAGAAGCGGGAGCCAAGTGAGCGCCTGAACAGGAGCGGCGGGTGGCCAGTCGGCGCCCCGCCGCTGTACTCGCTCTCTGCACAAGTCGACTTGGTCGAATACGAGATGGCGCGCGCTTTGCCTGATGAGGAGCAAGCTTTGATGCGCTTCTGATCTATGCAGCGGGATACAATAAGTTCGCGCCGCCAAACCAGCCGTAACCTGTGCCGCCATCAGCTGCACCCTGACTTTCGTTTTTTGTGAGCGATGCTGGCGCAACCGCTGCAATACCCCTAAAGACTGCTCGGCACGAACCGGGCGACTGCACCTGCTTCGCATCCTCTGTCCATCATGGATCATCTTCCATGCCTGTTGGCTGTTGACGCTGGATGGAGGCTGTTGCATCGACTCATTGGCGACGCTGCGTCAGACATCGTGTTGAAACAGGGGCGCGCGCTGGTGCCGTCGCCTCTGCGTGGATTTGATTCATGGTACGGCTTGCGTAAACCCTTGATGTTGTACGCCAGTGAACTGAGGTGGGTTTTGATGTCCACGGATAGTCCTCGATATTCGCAAATTGCATCCAGGCGAGATGATGTGTTCATCTGTGCGAGCGGATCGTTTACGGAGTGTGCGGTGCGCATCGCCGCAGAGCACGCTGCTGGACAACGACATGCGCCGCCATCGTCCGCAGAGACTTTCCAACGTCCGCACTGGTCCTCGTCGGTGGCGCTCTCGTCATGGGCGGAGCGCTGCTGCGCAACCGATGACAGGGCACCCAAATCTCGATATCTGCGAAGTTGCGAATCGATACCATAGCTACGGATTTACGATTAGCAGAGGTCCCGTAGGAACCTGTCCAACGGATCCTCTGAACGACGCTCACATATGGCTGCGTTTTTCGAAAAAGGCACTACCCCCTGTTGCCTGAATCGCAGCCGCAATGCGTTGTAGACTGAGTACGTAGGCCGCATCGCGGAACGTGAGCGCGCCCAGTGCCCCGTCAGTCTCCGCCGATGCAGTCCCCGTCGGCGATGCGCGAATCCTTTGAAGCAGTTCGAACAAAGCCCGGTACGCATGGACCATTTTGGCCTGTAAACGCTCGTGGACCTGTTCAGTGCTCCACCATTGGCCGGTGCGGCTCTGGACCCACTCATAGTAGGAAACAATCACACCGCCCGAGTTCGCAAGGATATCCGGGATCACGTCCACGTTCCGCGAGGCGAGAGCTCTGTCCGCCTCCGGAGACACCGGACCATTGGCAAGTTCAACGATCAACCGCGCTTTAATCTGGCCAACATTTTCTGAATGAATCACGTTCTCTATTGCCGCCGGTACCAGGAGGTCCACAGAAAGCAGCAGCAATGCCGTGGGTTCCAAGCTAGTGGCTCCGTGTCCAACGCGCTCGGCGTCCAGTGCACCGGTCTCGGCTTTCACCTCAACACAACGATCGACGTCGACGCCCTCACGACAGAAGACGCCCGTCCGACTATCGCACACTGCGACCACGCGGTACTTGCGATCGTGGGCTAGGAAGCGAGCGATGTGCTGGCCAGCGTTCCCGAAACCGTGGATCGCTACCGTTATCGGCCCGTTAGCGCCTGAGAGCAGCTCACGATGTGTGCTCGTTTCCATCTCCTTGATGAGGTAGTAGGCACCACGAGCGGTGGCATCGTCGCGTCCTGGAGACCCACCCTGGGCAACCGCCTTGCCGGTTATCACGGCTGGCTGTCGGATTCCGCCATGCGTATGTTCGTACTCTTCCATGATCCATCCCATGATGCGTGTGTTCGTGTAGACATCCGGTGCAGGGATATCCCGATCGGGGCCAATTACCAGACTAATACTACGCCCATATGAGCGGCTGAGGCGCTCCAGTTCGCTCGGAGAGAGCTGACGGGGGTTACAGGCCACGCCGCCTTTGGCACCACCAAACGGGATATCTGCAACCGCACACTTAAAGGTCATCCAAAAGGCCAGCGCGCTCACTTCATCGAGACAAACGGACGGATGGAAACGAATGCCTCCCTTAGTCGGACCTCGTGCATCGTTCCAACGGACGCGGTACCCGCGAAATACTTCGAGCTTCCCCGAGTCCATACGCACCGGCACTGCGGTAATGAGGCTTTCCTTTGGACTCGAGAGCACCTTGAGGACTTCGGGATCAACGTGAGCTATTTTCCCTGCTCTGTGGAGGTTGCCAAGCGCATCCTTCAGTCTCGAGTCTTGTTCGGCTTCCATGAAGTGTTCCCGACGTTTGGGAACACCAATAGGTGGCCGTCAGAGTTGACGGTGGATGGTCTCGGCTGATGCGGAGGTCCAGGTTTTGCATCTCGTGGTCGTTGTCGGAAGGGAAACGGTATCAAATAGATTATTTAGTTTTATTATTACACATAAAGGACTGATGGACGGCGCGAGACCTATTGCGTGCCTCGGCCGCGGACTTCGACTTGCCATGCTTAGAGCTGTAGACTGGGAGTGTGCTTCCCTGGGTGGCAAACCGGGTGCCGCTGCACGTTCCAAATATAGCCCGGCTGATGTCTTTTCGATCGGAGAGACGAACTTTTCTCTGCTTCGACTTTTTATGAACTGGGTGCGTCACTAAGCGCTGGGACCCGTGGCACTGCGAGATAGGAAGCGGTGCGCGAGGAGCCGCACCAGGTCCCCCGAGAGCAAGCTTTCGTCTGCGAGGCAGTCGTAGTGACTTGGGAGACCATAGCGCAACCTTTGGTAGAGACGTACGCGCGGGGATCGAAGCTGTTTGTAAACTGCAGTTGCCTGCGAGGAAAGACGCGTACAGAGCGCTGAATGCTTTGACTTGACTCTTATCGTCAACTGGTTGTCGTTTCTCGGAAGCTCGGTACCTATGGACTCCAGCGCTCAGGTGCCTTTCCTGCACTTGAAGATTTATCGATAACCTGCAGTGTCAATTGCGTAGTGCGCCAAGTTAGACCAGCTGGCACCCGTCTTCGGGGTACTCAAGTGCTCTGCTGCGCCGCGTTGGCGCTGTTCGCATGACGCTGGGCAGAGCACCAGCTGCCGTGGCAGGTACTGACACGACGCTCACAGGCGCACCTGGAACAGCTGCGCACGAGCTCTAGTCTGCGTAGCAATTAAGCGTTGCGCGATGTTCGTTGCACCTCGAAAGCAGCTCGCAAAGGCGTCCCGACGACGGCTCACAGAACGGCCGCGTTGCGTTGACGGCGCACCGTCGTTGGGCCTGGAGCCCAGCGCCGCCCCTGTTTTGAACAAGCTGTTGGACCTTGTGATCACTGGAGAAACAATGCCTTCAAAGACCCGATTTTCTGTTTCGCTGCTCTCATAAATCCTGGCTCAGCGAATAAAGTAGAGCTTGGATTGAGCAAGTAGCGTGCGTGCAGCGTGCAAGTGTGCGGTGTTTTGCGACTCTGATTTTGAGCCGCGATACCAGTAGACCAGATGAACACTGACGCACATATCTGGTACATAACGGATCGAGTATGTTGCTGGAGCTCTAATGATGGACGTGGATGCGTTGTCGAAGCCTTAGCGTTCCGGGTCGAAACGTTGAAGTACTGAGCTGCAGTCAGATTCGTACATGCTTGGAGCGGTATCTGGGACGCGCGATCGCTCGTGCGAACGCTGCTCTCAGAGAAGCCTTGAATGCACCCTGGATGCAAGTCAACGCATGCTTGTGGACCATGAGGGCACGTTTATGGAAGAGCACTTGTTGCCGCTCTGAGAGCAGCAGAAGGAACACTACATGCGACGTGGGAGAGTCAGAGCAACGGATGCCGCTGCCCGCGCGATTCCATCTCGCCGATGCGCTCTAGAGTCGGTTTGCTGCATCGTTGCTTCTTGGCAGCGAACTGCTAATGCATTCGGTAGAGCAATGATTTCTGACGGCAGAGGCCCTTTATGCTTACAGCTTTCAGTATTGGGCGTTTAGTCAGAAACGATATTTGTTAAAAGGTTAAAATGCATGTGCTCAGGACACTGCTTCAAAGACAAATACGGAGAAATACGCAGCGCCCTCGAGCGCCGCTGGACTTGGTCGAAATTTTTGACCTTGGAAGCGTCGGTAAAAGCTACGCATCTCCTCACAATACTGTAATGGGCGATGAAATTCTTCCCAAAAATCCTTCAAGTTCAAGGCCTCGCGGTACTCGAGACCTACGCGTGATGCGACTCGAATCAGTTCTCCAAAGTTCACAAGATAGCACTTTCGAGACGAGGCTTTTGTTCTTGTGCCCACGCCCAGCGTAAACACGTGTCCGTATGCGGAGCGAAAGAGTGCATTCGCATCCGGATCCATGGCGATACAGAAGCTCGCGTCGCTTGCCCGGTACGGTAGCCGAATATCGACGCTGGGTGCAGGAGCAGCCCGCCCAGTCTGTCGTGCCTCGTAAGCTTTCCGCAGTGGTGTCCATAGGCTTGCGCTGTCCACACAGAGACCAAAGAACTTTCCACCTGAGCACAGCAGGCGGGCGACTGTTCGTAGCACGGACTCGCAGGAGGCCTCGTCGGCGAAAGCGCTGTCTAAGGCGCCGAAAGTGACACAGCCATCGACTCTGCGTTCAGCGAGGTTTTCAACGCCGGCATCACTCGTGACCAAGTGCGGTCTATTATTTCGGGAGAGGTCGTCTCGGAACTGCTCGATGATGCTCGCGTGTTGAAAACCAGTTTCTCCAGGCGTACCGAGGAGCCCGAACGCTCGCGAATCGAGACAGCATAGCGTGTCGTCAGGAGGGACAAGCGCCACCGTAAGAGCTTCCACTGCCCATAAGGCCAAGTCTTCTAACTCACCCACGCTGTTCTGGTCTTTCGTTGAGCTCATGAAACCGAGCACGGCCAGGCAGGTAGCATTGGTGTCGTTCGCAAGCGCGAAATCTCGCTCGAGCAAGCGCGACAAGCGGATCCCGAAGAGCTATACATCAGAACAGATTTATTCACATGCACTATGTGGTCACTGAAACAAAAGTTTTCGCACGATCATGTAGGGTATATGAATACCCACCCGCAGACGTCACCCAACCATTTTTTGACCGGCCGCCTGCTATCGGCTCCAGCTTCTCCTTACACATTTTGAGTATCAGAGGCTGCTCCACGAAGTTGGTTCGCGTCAGCTCTTGGGGTTTCGTGTTCAGCACCGAAAATCGTCTGGTATTGATAGCAGTGTTCAAGTCGCGGTTCACGAGCTCACTGCGTGCATTGAGGATGCTTGAAGTCATCCTTGTAAGGATTCCTAGCACTCGTTCCCTCTGTGCCACCATAGTCTCGTCATCGTTCCGTCGTGCGTACACGTTGAATCGCCTACCAACACGCATCATCATCTTTTTCTTCTTTGTCACTTGCTCTTCTTCACTCTAAACTCGATGACAAGAGGATATTTTTCGTTTTTTCTGGCACCTGGCGAGGACGATCCTTCGGGGTCCCCGACTTGGTCCGTGCATTCCCCTGAGATGTTTTATTCCTTCCACGGAACGCGCTTTGAATGTCTCTGCAATAAACCGCGAAATAGCATTTGACGACACGTGCGTGATGATGGAACCCAATTGAGATGAAATACTGCAAGCGTGTATCCGTACGAGATGCCGCGCGCGTCGTCGTCGTCGTCGTCGCCGCATCACAAACAGATCCTCATGACATAAAGCTACCCAAAGCAGTCTATCAACGGAAACACGGATTTCCATGTAACGTGACAACTTATCACGTTCGCTTTTACTGAGTTTTTTTGCGTGTAAAACGTGCTCACACTACAGCTACGCCAAATATTCAGGTAAAGCGCTGCGAGCCGAGGAGCGTGCTGTGCGTGCTTTTCATTCATAGTCTCCAGAAGCTCCCGAGCGCAGAGCAGGTGGCGCTGGGGACAAGAAAAAGCGCTTCTTTGCCTAGTTGAAGCGAAAACGTACAATGCGAAGCAAGACCAGCAGCTACTCAGGCTTTAAACCTCAGCTGCTACTTACGGTGTATTTGGTTGCTGCGTTTACGTGTGCAGCGCTCCCTGCGCTATGGCTGCTGAGAAGGCCGCTTGGAACTGACATTGTTGAGGAGCCGCCTGAACGGTTGCCGGTCAGTCGCCTCTTTGCAGTTGTGGTACCGTTGGGCAGTTCCGCTGACCTGGTCACGTTGCGGGCCAACTTTCGCTATTGGCGACCGAACACAGGCGCGAGTGGTGCTGCGCCTTGCTTGTTCTCAAAGGACTCGGAACGCAGCGGCAAAGCAAACCTGGAAGACCGACCGGACTTGGTTGTGCTCACGAGTCGGGCATTGAACGTTACGGATCGTACACGAATAGTCAATGAATTTGAAAGAAACGCTTATTGTCGGAACTGCTTCCGGTCGATACGCTTTCTTGACTGCGGCCTCAAACCAGAGCACGATGTGTACAACATGACCAAATCTGGTACGATTTCCAGCAGATTTAACGGGCCGCTGTTGACATTTGTCTGCAGCATCGGTCACAACCAAATCTGGAACAATTACCATGCGATCTTTCTGATGGAGCTGGATGCAGTGCCTATCCAAAACAACTGGCTCTCTGAGGTTGAAATCGAAGCTCGTAACCTGGCCCGAGAGCAACTGCTCGCTGTTCAGAGCGGCTGCTCGCTGACCGAAGACAAATCCCGCGGCAGCTGGCGAAACGGATCACCAGCCTTGTATCGTGTCGGATTCGACGCACAGCGTTTCTTTTTACAGTGCTTCAAACATTTTTGGTGCATCCCCACGTTAGAGGAGTCTTGCGGGTTTCCATGGGATTCGTATATCCACTCGTGCAGGCTACAAACACCGGAGTCCATGTCTCTATTCGGCGTGTCCTGTCGCTTCATCCACGTGGGTAGCCTCTGGCACATGAGACGCGCCTCTAAGAGCATCTGGACGACCGCTTCGTCTGAGGCGCTTCGCAGCGCCGTATTCATCCACTCGGGAAGGGTCATTCGTGAGATCGACGAGACGGTCACTGCGCTGGAGCAGAAAATTCGCGAAGCCGATGCTTCAGGGGTTCCAAGTGAAGAGAACTGACGTTTCGTGACAGCGTTCAAGGTCTGCATGATATGCCGAATTGCAGCGGTTCACTTTTCCGATGCCTGAACGGATTCGTGTTGCAGCGCCAAGCAAATGCAAGGGTTTTCAAGGTCTACGTGGCCTGCCGTACCGCGCTTCATCGAATGGGGATAGCGTGTTCCCAGCGAAGCGCATTGTGACGGGCATCACTGAATGCATTCATGATGGCGTGTCTGCACTGGAACCAGAGATATATTCTCTAGATGATTCGCTGCACTGCGTCATTGTCACTAACGTTGGATAAACATCATCGATATGCAAAGTGCCATCGTGGTAAGCGGTTTTGGTCGGTAACCGAGGGAGCAACCAACGCATTCGACCTTGTATGAGCACGTGTTCTGACCGCTTTTTCACTTGGGGCGCCATTTCCCGTGGCGAGCGCGCCGCGGAACCGCGCACTTCACCCTCTTGTCCATGCGGTCGCTGTCAAGCGAGCTTTACGGTGTCAAAGGCACCGCCCTCCATCGTCACTGCTTTATTTTAGTGTGTACTGGATCAGTGCATCGGACCAGATTCCGACGGATGCGCAAAAGCTTCCAGTTTGTTGAGTATGGAGCGCCCCGCACATGGTGATGCGTCCTCGTTCCTCCATCCCCAGTCCAGAATCCAGGCATGATGTAGAGGCTGGATCAGGCTTCCTGGTAGGTGTCTCGCGAAATCTGATCGCTTGCGAAAGCGCGGGAGACGCTACCACGAACGTCGTACGGTAACAGTGCAGTCTGGGGCGATCGTACGGCCGGTCGCGTCGAGCATATGCACGGTGATATCGAGTAATTGAACATTGCTAATGTTCACTAGTTGCCAAGGAAAATCGTTGCGGATGTATATAGTGATCAATCGTGCTCGATCGCTGACCGTCCAATACCAGTGCCTCGCTCCCGAAAGAATCCATTCCCCTCTCTCCTGGTTACTGATTTTCTTCATCGCATGCCTTCCGCGTTTCAGCAAAATGCCCACACTGATCACCAAACGATACCCTCGAAGGCTTGCTCGACATATGGCCGCTGGATGCTTCGGACGCAAAAGATATCCCCGGATGATGGTCGAGGCGTTTTGGGTCTCGGTGTAGAACGTGCTTGTGTGCAGGTTTGCTGGTAGCGTCACCTCACAGCAAGCCTTGGACCTGGGATCGCCCCGTCAGCTGGCGTCCGCTCAGCTTAGTGAGCACCATCTCGTGCATTCGGATCCGTTTCACGCTCTCCATCTGTACCTGATTCAACATGCACCCGCGCCCGTGATGCAATGGTGTCGTCCTGAACTCATCGAAGGAAATCTGAAAGCGCCGATTCCTGCACTCCATGTACGCTGTCGTCAAAGGAATCGGAGTGCAGCGCTCGCGCGTTACTGCACGTCCAGTGCCATTGACTACAGCATGACAACTCGAGATATCGACCATTTGCTTTTTTGCAAGTTATCACACAAGTTGGCGAATGCCTGACTCTTGCCTCCATACAACCGAAACTGCAAGCGAATCGAACAGAGTCTCATGTGCTGTCTGGAGCGTTTAAAGCATCTCCTTCGACGCACTGAGTGGAACTTGTTCCAGAACTCTGTTTCTCCTACATATATCTCCACGATTCCTGAGCATCAATCTCTTTAGCGGCTCCCAAGGGCGCATGTTCACGGACCGAGGCGCGCATTTTCGCTCCCTCCCGCAAACAAGCATAGCTGAGAGACACCAGCTCAGGAATGGTTCAGGAAGAGAATGACTTTCCGAAGAGCAATTCGTCGGATGACAGTGTCATGGATGCGGACGACTCGTCGATGGATCCGTGAGCTTCAAAAACGATGTTTGGCAACAGAGATGTCGCCTTCGACTGGCTTGAATCGGAAAAAAAGGGTCTCACCAGGAGCAGCTCGAGAGCAGTTTTTGTCACGTACTCCTTGACAGCTCATTCGTGATGGAAATCGACGTCGTCATAGAGCAGAATAGAAGAATGTCGCAAACAGAAGCCACACATTGTTTTTACGTTGCCTGCGATGCGAAGCGCTCCGGTATGTTTGGCGATTTGTAGGCGATCACCCGTGCAAATAGCCGTACTGGCTAATGCAGCGGTCTTGCTCACCTGTCGCTTCTTCGAGAACAGCGGTTTGCCCATTCGTGATTGCCCATATATGGTCAGGAAAACGATAAACGTTCTATGACAATGGAGGCAAAATGAGTACCCGCGCGCAGACGCCTCCCAGTGTGTTTCCACCCGCATCCTGGTATCGGGGTCAGTGTTATCCAGGCACACATGGATCCTGAGACGCTCCCTCGCAATTTTGGATCGCATCAGCTCGTCGGCTCTCGCGTTCAGCGCCGCAAATCGTCTGCTATTGATAGCAGCGTTTCCGTCGCAGCTCACGAACTCTTTGCGTTTCTTCGCTCCTGTTGAAGTCACCTTTGCATGGATTCCTGGTTCTCGTTCCCTATGTGCCTCTAGAGTCTGGTCATCGTCCGGTCGAGAGATCACCGTTTTGGCGACTATCTCCCTTTTGCTTCCGCTTCTTCGTCACTTGTTCCTCTTCGCTCGATGGTCGGCGACTAGGGGATTTTTCGTTCGCTGGTATAACGCGGTGATGAGGGCCCTTCTGGATCCCCGAATTTCAGTCTATAATTTTCCTTGGATTCTCTCTGTTTCTTCAAATGAATGCATTTCGAACAAATCTTCTATAAACCGCAAAAAAGCATATGATGAGACGCACCAGGATATGGAGTACCATTGACATGAAGGAACATAGAGCGCGCTTTCGTTGCTTCCCCGGTGGCCGAGCGCACGCGAGCGTATCCAACGAAAACGCGGCCGCTGGACCTGTGCGGGGGGCGGCACCCATCACATCCTTTACAAATGGGATCTAATAGACCTCAATATTGGTACAATTAGTACAAGTGGGTATCTGTACCCGCATTCGTGTAGTCGTCGCTGTTTTCTCTTCGAAAGCCGCCTATTTAGACCTCATTTCGCTTCAAAGCTAGCAGCACGAATATGCAGCGGATAAAAAATCATGATTCGCAGTACGGTACAAAACTATGGTAGCGAGAGAGCGCTCCATAAAGGCTGGTTGCCAGCGTGGCCTGACAGAGAATGTCAGCAGCGCCGCGCAAGACGGACTGTGGGGCGTCGACGACTCCGCCTGCTGGGGCTCGCTGCGCTTATCGCTCTTGTCTGCTGCGCGTTCTTTTTGGTCCGCTTCGTTCCTACTTTTAACTATGCTCTTTTTAGGAGAAAGGTGTCCACAAACGGTGATGCTTTGCGGGCGGTTTGGCTCGGAGACAGCGATACCTTGCCACGAGGTCCACAACGAGAATACTTTCGGTGCGTGCGCTCGCTTGCTCGCCTCATGTACCTATGTCGCTTAATTGATAACCCGCATCAGCTTGCGGGCACGGATCCACCGCTGACACTTCCCGCATGTGAAGAGCTCGAAAACGCGCTTTATGAGAGGTGTGCGGAGGCGCGACAGGCGCCCTCTCGAACGGTGCCGTCGCAAACAGCGCTGGCGCTGCGCACGCTTCCCTATTTTGTCGCTGCAAGTGCACCGGCTCTGGATACGTTGAAGCTAGAAAATGTGCTGGGTCCGCAGAAGATCCAGCGATCACATCGGGCACTCACTGAAATCAACGTTTCGCTTGTGACCCATGCATCCCTCTCCAAGTTGTCCGAGTTGCGCCGGCTCACTGAGCACTGGCCAGCACCGATATCTTGCGCTCTGGTGCTCCCCGACGTCAGCCAATCTCACCAGGTTCTGGACATGTATCCCAAGGGACGATCTGATCGCGTAGATATTCATCTGCTGCTCGCCGACGACTACGAACGTCCGACGTACTACCCGTTCAACGCTGCGCGAAACCTAGCGCTCGATAACGCCCGCACTGACTGGGTGTTCCTGGTGGATGTCGATTTTGTGCCGAGCCCGAACCTCGTGGAGAGCGTTCAGAGGACGCTTCGACGATTCCCGGAGCTTCGCGAAGAGATGCAACAACGTCGGGCCGTGCTGATTGTACCCGCCTTTGAGAAGCTTCAGGCTCGGGAAGAGCATCAGACATCGTTGCCGGCGACACGCGCGGAACTTGTTGCGGAGACTCGCGCCGGTCGTATTGTGCCCTTCCACGTATCCTGGTACTGGCCGGGACACGGTCCAACGGATTACGTTCGCTGGCTTGCTGACGCTAACGAAACATCCGAACACGAGCCGCACAAGCCGTACCGCGTGCGCTATCGCGACGGCTACGAACCGTACATCGTGGCCTATCGACATGGTCTACCGCGATACGAGGATTCCTTCGTTGGTTACGGTTGGAACAAGCAGAGCTTCATTAAGGAGCTCCATTATGCGGGCTACCGAATGTATGTTCTCCGTGACGGATTCATCATTCACATGAACCACGAATACGCGAGCTGGAGAAACCAGCAGAAACACGAGAATCTCCGAGCTTTGAAGTCGGCTAGAGCGTACCACGAACAGCTGCTTCGAACGCGGTACGGTAAGAGCGTTTCTTTTGAAGAGCGCTCCACCAGCTGATAACGGCGTGCGTGGTTGTGGGCAGTGTATGATTCCGGGGCCGACGATGATGCTGCAGAAGCAAAGCAGCGTCGCTTGTTCGTCGAGCGCGAAGCTGCATACGGAGGCGCGCAGACACACAGCGCGATGGCGGATGCTTGTCGTCAGGGCTCTCCGATGAGACGCACTCCTTCGCAGCGCTCAAACGACGCATTGGAATAACTACCGGACATCTTTTGGATGCTACTGGGCCGACGAATGGAACCAGAGGCTCTCGCATGCGCAACCAGAAAGCGCATATAACCGAGGGCGATGCGGCGTGCCTCTGCTGACGCTTTTCGTTGGACGAGACACGGACCGGGGGATCCAGTTCGACATCGAGTACTGATCGATGATCCAGCGATCATGTGAGAGACATATTCTGAACGGTCCCTGAACTTGAGGTGAGAATATTCCAAGAAGAAGCATCGCTGAAAAGTGCACGTGCAAGTGTGTGTGTGTGACGTTGTGTGCACGACGTTCTTGCCGAAACGACGTTGACGACGAGGCATTACAAACATTCACTCTCGAGCTTGGAATAGCAGTACCCCAAACGTGGCCGTTCAAGAAGCGTTACGAAAGGCTCGAGCACTGTGGTACCAACATGTACGTCGGACATGTTCTCCATGAGGTGAGCATAACCATGGAACGCGCTTCGGCAAAAGGTAAAAGCGCCTCACTTGAACCCAGTCAGAGCGGGCATGGACACAGCCATCGATCGCTTTAACATTTATGTAAGGAGCAAGCAATGCGCAACTACTTATTTGCAATGAGCAATGCCTCATCCGCAAGCAGCAGAAAGAGAAAGGATATAGAATTCTCCGTCTCCAGGCGTGCTAGACAGAGGCGAGCGCGTCATTTCAGGTGTCATGCAGTGATGCAGCACATACATCCAGGACAAGGCCAGCACTTGCCGGTTTCTAGCAAAATGCTCTTCGCAAGTGCCCAAGCCTGCGCTCCCTTTTCCGGTAGTCACGATTCACGAACCCTGACTCGACCGTTTCGCCCGCGCTCTTCTCAGAAAGAATTTGAACACTTCATCAACGGCAATGACGGGAACGGAGGCGCCCACCACAAATAGCCAATCCCCCAGAGAAAGGCGCTCGACTCCAAAAGCTGTCTGCGACAGAGGACTCTCAAGCACGATCAGCTGCAGTGCCATTGAGGCAAGCACGGCACCCAGGAGCCAACGATTCGACACCATCAAATGTGGCTGCAGGATAATCGACTCGGTTTCCGATACCGCATTCAAGGCATTGGCCATCTCGGCAGTGACAAGCACTGACATGGCCACGGAGCGCGCTTGGACGGTGTTGTCTATGAATCCACGGTATCCGAAGACGCAAGCGAGACCAACGTATGTACCAATCGCCAGATAACGGGCAAGGTCACCACCGAGTCCACCCTGGGTACGTAGGAAGGGTTCATCGCGCCGACGAGGCGGCCGTTGCATGGCCTCCGGATCCGTCGGGTTGAAACTCAACGCGATGGCAGGTAAACCGTCGGTAATGAGGTTCACCCAGAGCAACTGCGCCGGTGACAGAATCTCCGGAACGTGCAGCCAAAGCGAGCTCACCAGGACGGCAATCACCTCACCAATATTGCTGCTGAGGAGATAGCGGATGAACTGCCGCATATTGGCGTAGATGGAGCGGCCCTCTTCCACAGCTGAGACGATCGTAGCGAAATTATCGTCGACAATGACCATGTCGGCAGCGGCCTTTGCAACCTGGGTTCCGGTTCCCATGGCGACGCCGACGTCCGCAGCAGCCAACGCCGGTGCATCGTTGACACCGTCCCCGGTCATGGCGACGACTTCGCTGCGGGTCCGCTGCAGCGTCTCGACGATCTGTAGCTTGTGCTTCGGTTCGACGCGTGCAAACACTCGCGCTGCTGCCACTTGGTCTGGGGTGTAACGGTTGCTCTCGAGGTCCGCACCGAGCACCACTGTAGGCGTCAAGGTACCGCTCTTCTCCGCTGCGGCATCTGCGATCATGGAGGTATCGAGGATACCGACTTGAGCGGCAATTGCAGATGCCGTCAAGGCGTGATCCCCCGTGATCATCACTACCCGAATACCTGCTTGTCGACAGCGAGCGATCGCTTCACGGACTCCTGGACGCGGAGGATCCTGCAGGGCAGCGAGTCCCAGGAACGTGAGCTGTTTCTCGGCACTGTCCTGTGCAGCGTCGCTGGTGCATTCTCGGATAGCCAGTGCAATACAGCGAAGACCGCTACGTGAGCGTTCCCTCGTCTGCTCTGACCAGTATGCTACAGCGTCTGGCTCAACGAAGGAGCACTGTTCCAGAACAGTCTCTGGTGCGCCCTTGACTAGTGAATACGTGTAGGTGCTTTTGTGATCGTTCGTATTCGCCGTCGACAAAACCGGCACGCTGCAGGTAACGACGACGCTCATGCGTTTCCGAACACGATCGAACTCATTGACCTGCAGGATTCGTGCATGCGACTCCCAGAATGCTCGGTTACTGTCGGAGGGTCGCAGCTCTTCGCCGGCTCTCAGCAATGCGAGCTTCGTCGGATCACCTCGTCCATCCAGGGTGGCCTCTGAACAGAGTGCAAGCACCAGCGAGAGCGCCTCCTTGAGCGAATCATGTACCGGTACGAGTTCCACGACGCGCATGCGATTCTGGGTCAGTGTCCCGGTCTTATCCGAACAAATCACAGATGTGCAGCCGAGTGTCTCAATGCAGGGCAGGGAGCGGATAAGTACGTTGCGCTTCGACATGCGCTGCGTTCCGAGGGCTAGGCAGGTGGTGATTACAGCAGGCAGACCCTCGGGAACTGCAGCTACAGCCAGAGCCACCGAGAATTTGAAGGATTCGATGACCTGCTCGAGAATACGACTTAAATCGACCTGTTGTTGTGAAATGATCATGGCAAGGGGTACTTGTTGGATTTCCTGTACAAGATTGAGCGCGAATACCGCTGCACAAATACCCAGCACAAGGTTGGTGAGCAGGTCTCCCAGGCGATTCATCTGCTCCACCAGCGGGGTTTCGGTAGTCGCTTTCGTGGCTAACTCCGTTTCACCATTCTTGCGACTAGCGCTGCTGCTGCTGCTGCTGCTGCTTCTCCGTACGAGTTGGCCACGGATTGTACCGACAGCAGTATTTTCGCCAGTTGCGACCACGATAGCGAGGCAGCGACCCCTGGTCAACACGGAGCCTGTGAACAACATATTGCGCTGCTCTTGGTACGGAAGTCGACCGGTGCCTCGTGCATCTTTCGCCTGCTCCATTGCCTCAACGTATTTGTCCACTGCAAGGGACTCACCGGTGAGAATCGACTCGTCGACTTGGAGCGTATTCGAGAGTAACCGCACGACGCGAGCATCCGCTGGCACCAGGTCACCGGCTCGTAGTTCAATGACGTCACCAGGCACGAGCTCCCGCGCTGGTATACACGACCTAGCGCCCTGATCCCTGACAACCACAGCCTCCTCGCTCATATAGGCTCGCATGGCCCTGATGGACTCGTCTGCTCGCGACTCGAGGATCGCCCCGATACCAGCGTTCAAGAGCAGAATCGTTAGAATAATGACAGGCTCTAGGAACGCGGAAGTCGTTCGCTCCTTTGCTGTTGCTGCCAACGTAAAGGATATGCCGGCAGCGACCAGAAGGATCTGCACCAGACGATCGTCAAACTGTTTGAGCACTCGTTGAACGAGCGTCTGTGGTTCCGGTTCGGGAAGCGCGTTCGGTCCATGAATGCGCAAGAGTTCGCGAGCACGGCTCGTACTGAGTCCAGCTTCAATCTCCACCGCATAGTGCGCAGCAACGTGTTCCGCGGTCTGAAAAACCGGCTCCAAACGCGCCGTTGGTGCCCCAGTCGAGTCCTTCGAGTCTGACGACGCTTGTAGGCCGAGCAAGCGTCGCTGGACGCTCCCAGTTGACGCTGTCTCGATGTGCTTCAGTGCGAGCCTCCAGCTGCTGCTCACGAAGGAGCACACTGCTCGCGGATAGACGCTGCTTGGACGCACGACACAGTGCGCTGCTGTGTGTCTGCGACGAGTCTGCCTAGCAGGGCATGCGCCCCAGCGTGGACATAGTTCCGGGACGAATCCCGTCACCTGTGGTGACCTGACACCTGCCGCCTTTGCATGACCAAAAGATCGAACGTCACCACGACGTTTTGGGGACTGAACCTCCCTGGTCCGCTGGGTACTTGCACCGGAGCTACCTAGCATAGAGACCGGCTCGCTGGAACGCGAACTAGGGCGTCGCCGCGCTCGCCCTGAAAGCGGTGTTGGGTTCCAGCGAGCTGGACGTCAGCGACAAGGCGCTGCGGCAGTACAAACGGTGGATCTCGGTACCCGTTACTTGGTAAGGGCGTTGCTCGGGACTGCAGCAGTCTATATGTCTCATTGAATGTGCGCTGTAACGAGCTGCTGCTCACGAGCACCGCTGTCGACAAGCGCTAGGGACTGAAACGCGTCGTGAACGGGCACAGGTTCAGCGAGCGTACCTGCTAACCGGGCGAGTACCCAGCCATATATGTAGCCGGTCTTAGCGTCTCGTTGAGTTCTACTGGAAACGCAGGCTCAGCTGGAAAGTTTCGAAACGGTTTCATGCCTGAACGTCGGACTTTTTATTCGCAGAGAATACGCGGCTTCGTATGCGGTGAGCGGCTTTGCTAGCAGGTTTCAAAAGCGACTGCGGGTCCAAAGGTCGAACACCTTTCCCAAAGCATAGGCTGCTTCGTACCTGGAGCCTACTGGAGGAAGCTAGAATCAGTGTACTACTTCCGCAACGACGGGATGAGACCGCTCATTTCTGAAGAATCGAAGTGCAAACCTGGATATCTATGCGCGAAGTGGTGCCTTTCGCATCGCTTGCAACGTTCGCTATGGAAACAGCAGCTCGCGACTCCCGCGTCTCCATTGACTCGGGCGACGTGTTCACTACTTCTTTATACAAATACAAGTCAGGACAGAGTAGAAGGGGTCCGCTTTGCGAATTCGCGCGCACTGACTAAAATATGTATCGCTTGCCACTGTTATCAGCACTAGTCTTGACGGGCTTTTTCTGCGACTGCCTCCTTTCATACGCTCTTGTCCGTGGTATTCAATACGCCGGTCGCTCCTGTCTCGCCAGCTCCGTGGTCAGCAGTTGAAAGATGGTTATCACAGCGTTAACGCCGCGATTTTGCCGCTTCACGCTGATCTCTCGACGAACTTTATACACAGACGGCAGTTGTAATCTCTACGCATCGCCAGCAACCTTCATCGTCTTTTGTAAACAGTCATGGAGCACTGGTCGCAGCGATTACTTTTGATAATTGGCGGGTGCTCCCGTATGGACACCAAAGCGCTCTCCGGGGGCAGCCCTGTGTTGCATCAACGTTTGCTCTATCGCTCAATGCAAACCCATAACGGGTACAGGAAGCGCGCCTAGTTCCGATCCTCCGCTGCCGCGCTTAGTGCCGCTCCTGCGAAAGCGGGCTTGTTCTGGGCGATCCGCTAGGCGAGTATTCTATTCGCTGCGAGTGCAAGCGCATCCTGTTGGACTCGGTAGAACATTTTTGGAAAGCGTCGTTGTCCATGAGGAAACGAGTGCCGGAAGGAAAACAAGTCGTGAAATTTCAAACTTTGCGCCCTTACGTGCAGAGCGCTAAGAGGATCTCTGCTGGAAGCGATCGTTGCGATGACTCTTGTACGAGCCCGTGATCCTTGTTCATGCAAACAGAGGATACGGGCGCCTCGTGGAGCATATCTCGTTCGAGGTATCATGCTGCTGGTGTCGAATGCCGTTTTGTCGAGGGCCACAGACAGAGGAGGATTCTTTTGCCGCTCGAGCGAGATCGCTTACATAACGTGACAATTTCAGTAAACTTTTGGCGTTAGCTTATGAGCTATTCATCGAGGGATGCCATTGAGTTGCTGCATCCACGAGTGAGTTGCCTTGACACAGACAGATCGTGAACCTGAAGAATCATGACTAGCGCTCGCCAAACGTAAGGAAGGGAGAAAAGCGGAGGCTTGCACGGACGCACTGGATTATGATGTTGCTTTGTTTACGAACCCCGTGTGCGACGACGTCGAGAATCCTCCTCTGGATTCCGGTGACGCATCGACTTCCAGCGACACAACCTGGAATGTGCCAATCCGACACGACGGCTGGGAATCCAAAAACTACGCATGAATTCGTCACCGCATATTGTTGCACTTCGATTTTCGGGGCTGTGCTTGAAAAAACTTCGGAAAAGATCGAAATGCAGGAACAGCGGAAGCAGATCAGCGTTTCGTTTGAATGTCGCACGAGTGTAGCGTCGCAGCAAGTGTCTGGGGCAGTCTCGGATCCCTGGGCATCGCTGGACCCATCGAACTCCTATTTCCTCCGGTACGACTGGTCTGTGGTAAAGCGTGTATCGAAGAGACCTGTGGCAGCGCGTCAGTCACTTTTCAGGTTGCCGATGGGAAAACCTCGTGTACAGGGGATTCTGAATCCGTCCATAAACCTGACGCCCTGTGACAAGGGCCTCAGGACAGCTCCGCAATGTCCCTATCGAGAGTACCGGCTCCTGGTGATTGTCGTAGGTGCCCGCCTGAGTCCACGTAGAGCTTTAATAACAGCAGAGGTACCGGATCAACCTACCTTCTATTCAGTTTTGGGAGCTCATGCCCTGCAGAATACAATACGCAAATGCTTATTTCAATGGATAGAGGTCTCTTTAGAATTCTCCAATACAATGGTCGCTTATCGACGAGGATGATGGTTCATAACCTGAATACGCTCATCGATGTTAGACCATGAAGAAGAAACGGGCGCTGTTGGACACCGCTGCGGCAAAGTGACCGATACGTGACGCCGGACACGCCATGGCTCCACGTCACAGAGGCGCGCCTGTCCAGTACGCGTAGACGACGCTACTAGGCACGTTTTGCGGTGTTGTCCGAGACCTCCAGTCCGAGGCGTGACGCCATCAATTGCAGCCTATCTGGACGCTTTGTTTCGATGCTGCCTCGTGCCAAAGCGCCGAAGGAGCGTGCAACTGCGGTCGACGACGCGGACGCTGGGCTCCAGTTTGAGGCAAGCGAAAACTCGCTGCAACTCTCGCGTACACAGAGCGAAGTAGAAACGCCTGCGAATGGCGTTGACGTCCCGGAGGTGCGGCAAGCGCCTCGTGCGCGCTACTGGACCGTGTTGATGTCGATGATACGCTCTATGAGCGCGGGCGCGGGTATGTTCATTGCAGCGTACTTCCTCATCACCACTGGACAACTTAAAACGGTCTGGGAAGCGGCTTATCCAACTTGCTGGCTCGGAGCAGTGCATGGAAGCGTCAACTGCGCCAACCAAGTGCGTTGTCCGGGTCTCTTTCCGCAGTGCACAAGTGCCCCCTGCCAGGACAATATTCCGGGCTTCTGCACCGGCCCCGGCGGAGGGTACCCTTCTCGCGACACGTGCACCAGAAGTATTCTTATTGCAAACTCCTGTGTCGTTTTCGGTGGTATCATGCTTGGGATGCTGGGCTTTGGCTGGGTCGCAGACGCCCTAGGCCGTCGTATCGGGAGTATCTGCACGGCAGCGGTTATGGTTACAGGCGCCCTTGTCATGACATTTGTATATTCTGTGGATATCAGTACCATCTTTATTGTCCTCAGCTCATTCTTCGGACTTTTAGGCATCGGTATTGGAGGCGAGTACCCGATATCCGCCTCTCGTGCCGCTGAACACAAACAGAAAATCGAGGAAACCTCCGCTCATGAGCGTCATCAGATCCAGAGACGCTTGCGAGGCGCTGCCATCACGCTGGTCTTCAGCATGCAAGGCATTGGCATCCTCTTTGGGTCGCTGCTAACCCTAGTTGCCATTGCGGTTGCCAAGCAGACTGCGCCGAATTGCCGCATCCAATCGAATAACGAAATGGGGTACTCTCAACGAGCCCTGAGTTTTGTTTGGCGTTTTGTGTACGGTGTCGGCGCGCTTTGGTTGTTCGGACTTTTGATCCATCGGTTTTACTTTGTTCAGGAGGACGAGGTCTTCAAGAGAGCGGCGAAACGACGGGAGGCGAGACGCCGTCGCGTGTTGACGCTCCGCTCCAGCCGCTCGGAATATCGCCAGCTACTCAGCTACTACTGGTCACGTCTAATCGGGACCGGTTTTACCTGGTTCCTCAATGATGTTATTCTGTACGGAAACCGTCTCTACTCGGGTCCCATATTCAACGGTATCAACGAGAATGCTGATCTCCTTATCCAGAATGCGTGGATCGTGCTGAACAATGGCGTCTCCCTGGTTGGTTACTACCTCGCGGCAGCGATCATCGACCAGCCGTGGTGCGGACGACGCCGACTGCAGCTCTTTGGCTTCGCGATGATCGCGGTATTCTTCGCGATACTCGCTGGGACCTATGAGCACTTCCGAACAAGTAACCGTCATGCATTGATCGCACTTTACATTCTGGCTTCCTTCTTCTCGCAGGTTGGACCGAACGTGGTGACCTACGTCGGTGCCGCCGAACTCTACCCCAGCGAAGTGCGAGCTCGTGCGCACGGCCTCAGCGCCTTTTGCGGCAAACTCGGCGCTCTGGTCTCGACGCTCACCTTCGGCTACGTCGACATTCGAACGATATTCATCCTTACTGCCGCTGCTGCCGTCGTCGGTTTCCTGGCGACGTTCATCTTCCTTCCGGATGCAACCGGGTTGGATCTGCGCGAACATGACTGGGAATGGGACCTGACTCTTCGTAACCACGCTGAGCTGTACGGCGGCGAGGCCGCCAATCTACGACATCTGTCGCTCTGCGAACGCTGGCAAGGCAGAGGCAAACGCTACACGCCGCACTGGCGAGCCCAGTTGCGCAAAGAGGAACGTTCAAGTGATGCAGCGGCAACCAAGCTAGCAACACCGCCGATCGCGGCGAGCACCCTCATACCGTCTACTGCTCCTGACAATCGCTGAGCATCGAGCGAACGATCCGGTACGATGATACGGAGTATGGATGCCGTGCGCGTTGTAAAGGATCAAGTGATATCTATTGACGCTGAGCGAAAGCGTGAGCGACGTACAACTTGACACTTGGGCGCAGCAGCGCGACGACACGAGCCATGTTCCCGTTTCGAAACGCGAGCACAGCACGAAGGTATCAGCAGTACCAGCGGGTGACTGCGGTAGAACGAGCACTCGCGCTGCCTGGCAGCGTCTCGCGCATCGCATGGAACTGGAACTCGTGCGTTGCGTTTACGACGAAAGCGCTACACCTGGATCCACCTAAAACGGAATAGGTCTCATAATTCGGACGCGCTCTCTAAAGCTCGAGACTGTTTCCACTGCCGCCAACACTTGTGTGTGCGGGGATTTTCTGCAACAGCGCCCGTTTGCTCTCTCTTATCTCAGATTTTAGATACGCCCGTCTCTCCTTTCTTTGCGGCTCCGATGTCAGCAGTGAAAGCACGGTGGCGGTAGCGTCAGCATCCCGATTCGGACGCTTCTGGTTGTTTGCGACGCATTGCGTTCACGGACGGGAGATGCAATCTACGGTTCGCTTGCCATTTCGAGCCTCTTGGTATGCAACTTCTGTGCAAACTCTCTAGCTGTGGCACTTGGTTGTGGTCAGGCCCTCCCGAATGCATGTGTCAGACCTGCCCGTGCTCCGAGCGCTGCTGTGTCGCGCGTCCAGGCTCGCTGCGTCGCTCTGTTCATACCCCTTCGGATCCAGAAGGCTCCATTGGATGCTGTTCTCGTTTTCAACGCTCAGTGCTGCATCCAACGATCTGGGGCTTCTTCTGAGAGATGTCCTCCGGGAGTATTCTGTCTGGTGCACGGGCGGTTGCAGGCTATTCCCGCTGACCGAGGATTTATGGAACGTGATGAATTCCATCATAAATCGAATACCAAAAACAAAATCCAGGCTGGAGATCATAAGGACAAGTGTCTGCCCGTCACCGTTCCCATTGTGCAAAGCGATGACGAACTCTCCGCTGGACCCAGTGGATGCGATGACTCAATTCCGAAGACAAGAGCCTTTTCGATGCAAACAGAAGATACGGAAGCGTTTGGGAGCGTGTCACCCGAAATGCAGCATGCCGGTGCTGTCGAATGCAGTTGTGTCACTGGTCACAGCCACAGGAGGGTTTGTCTTTCGAACGCAATCGAATATTTGGGTGAGAAACTCAGGGACTTTTCGGCTTGAGCTGGCGAAGAACGCATCCTGGAATGACGCCCCGTTTTTTGATTCCCCTTCAATCCCACATCGCCTATAACGTTCCTTAGCGAGAGATCCATAAAATTAAAGCACGCGCGATTTGAACATCCTGCACATAAGGAACGGAGAAGACCGGAGGCTTATCCATATGGACTGACGATTGATATCCTTTGTTTCACGAAAACTAGTTCGAAGGAGGCGTGAAACGTCCTCATTCCGGCCACGTACCGAATTCCAGCGGCAAAGCGTCGAAAGAGCCACGTCGAACAGAGTGACATGAATCCTGAGGCTACTTGTATGCGTCCGTAAGCTCTTACTTTTTGCACGTCGAAAGCCGACTTTGCACATCTAAACTTTCGTTCGGAAAATACTCCGAGATGTAGGAACAAAGCACAGCATCCCGTGGTGCACTTCACTCGGATACGTATGAAGCGTATGCCGCTCTTCGACGAACGCTAGCTCAGCTTGTCTGCTGCCTGCTGACCTCGAGGCGACCAGTGAGCGCCTCGAAGCACTCGAGTTGTCACGCCTAGGGTATGGGAAGCACGCAGGATGTGCTTTTGATGAAACGTGAACTTCGAAAGCGCATGCGGGAGCTGCTTCGGCAGGTTTCAAGGAACGAGTTGCGAGAGCGTTCCGCGGAAGCCTGCCGACAGCTCACCAACTCGGAGGTGTTTCGGTCTGCACGAACTGTAGCGGCATTCTGCCACATGCCGACTAGCGAAGTGGAGACGACTGATTTGCTTGCCGCCTGTTTTGCTGAAGGGAAACGCGTTTTTCTGCCCCGTGTGGATGAAGGATCAGTGCGAAAGATGTTGTTTTTGGAGGCCCACGGTCTGCAGGACGTCGAGAGCTGGCCCCTGAACACCATGGGTATTCGGGAGCCGCCTTCTACGTGGAACGGACAAGTCAGAAGAGAAGTGCGCACGCTGGTTGAGCGAGAGCGAAAACCTCTCGACCTCATTGTCGTGCCCGGACTCGCCTTTGACACGTTCGGTCGTCGACTGGGTCGCGGCAAGGGCTACTACGACACCTTTCTGGCGACGTGTGAGCATTTGCATCACGAGATGCAGCTTCCTCCGCCTCGAAGAGTTGGTCTTGCGCTTTCATGCCAGCTGGTCACCGAGGTGCCGGTATCAGCACATGATCAGGTCGTGGAGGCAGTCTTTTACGCTTGAGGTGTCCGGCCATACCATGGAACGCTATGGCATACGGGCAGGCAGCTATAGCCATAGACGCTCGTACGCGCGCAAGCTTGACGATGAACGATAGCCCCGGGAAGCGCGAGCGTAAAAGCACTGACTCGGCACCGTGCACGATACAGATACCGCTGAACCTATTCATCACTGCATCGAAGCCGCAAGGAGAACCTTATCCGATCAAAACGATTGCTGAAGACTGCATGCACGACTAGAGGAGTTAGATGAAGGAACCTCATCTGTAGGTGCATGCTCGCACTGTGTCCTATGCTGAAAAGCAGATCCACCAACAATTCATGGGGAAGCGTACATTGCCACTGAGCACTTCACTATCCGAAAGCATCCTTCGGATGGAGTCCTTTGCCAAAACCGCGACACGACAGAGCGCGGATGGCAATCATTTCAAAAGCGTAATTATTTGACGTATGTGCGTTGCCGCGGCAATAGAGCCAGCTAGGTTCAGGGATCTGGTATCATCGTAAAGAACGCAGTGCAATTCTGTGTCTTCGCGCATTGTTTTGCCCCGGTGGCATTGCACAAAGAAGTCCCTGCGTCTGAGGCAAGGCCTCGGGGTACACGCTGCACCCGGGTCTCTGATGCCAGTAATGCTGGAGTGCTGCACTGCAGCGCACACAGGCTCACCCCTGGATGCAAAAGGCGCGTGTTCCTCGCAGCGTTTATGATGCGTTTTCCCAAACCATGCGACAGTTTATCAAGGCCGCATCCAGAGGGCATGCACAGTCTGCGTTCCTTCAAGTATCGGGATTCTGCTGGCATAGACACAACCACGCATCCGTGCGTACAGAGCTGGTGGTGCGATCGGTATTCGCCCCGGTGTCTCAGAGGCTGTGCAAGGCTCTCCCGCGCTCAACCATTCCACCACCTGCCATCGTTGCGCCATCGGACTCATTACAGCGCCCAGTCCTCTTCATCCAAATCAGATTCATCATCTTCTTCCTGGTCTAGTGATGCGATATCGATTTGGTATCGCAGAATACCTCCAATGCCACCAAAACCTTTCACGAACTGACTGCCCTCTGCGGTTCGATCTGTCACCAAGTCCAGATGTGCTCCGAATCGCTTGTAGTTTTGCGCGAGCCAGTCCACCAGGGACTCTGACTCTTTGATTTCCATGTCTGGTCCGCCGTCCTTGGCCGTATCACTCGCCAACTGATCCAGCTTCTCCTTCTGAACGATCCGCACAGTCTCTTCGCCCGACTGCGGGTTCATCAAGACAACACGCTCATACTCGAGGTTCTCCCAGACAATTAATTTCTCCACTGCGCCCATTTCCAGCGCCTTCATGGTATCGTCGACCCCGTAGCAATATTTTCCAGTATCCAGTGCGATCTGGTCATAAAATTCCTTCAAAAGCCGCTTCTCACGTACATATTTCACGTTTGACAGACTGTCAGCAGCCAGTTCAATCGCTTGATTGAGACCAACCTCACCGCCATAGCTGATATCTACGACCGCGATCACTTTGGCCTGTAGACGGGGGTCGAACAGGTCGCTGCGTGCGAGCTCATTCTTAAAGTCCGCGGAACCAGCCAGCACGATGCCGCTCACATTAACTTTGTCGCCATCGGGAATAAAGAGCCGCACCGCATCTTCGCCAACACGTCGTAGATAGTTATGCCGTTTTTCCATGCGGAGACGCGCAAAACGGAGCGCGGACTGACCACCTCGACCATGCTTCTTCGGCAAATCGACCGTGAAACGATGCAGAATCTCGCGCGTGTTCCCCGAAAGTACAGCGAAAAGCGCCCCATTCCCGTCGATAATGATGAACCCGAACTTTTCATCATCTTCAAGCAGATTCATCAGTGGTTCTACGTGGAACCGCGAGTCGCAATAATACAACGACGTGTTGATCGGCTTGTGTGGCTCGAAGTCGATGGTCACTTGTTTCTCGCCCTTGTCCGTTAGAACAGTCCCACAGTAAATTGCTAGACCGTTCGGTGGAACTTTGTTGTAGAGCTTAAGGCGCTGTTGCGTAGATGTGATAGCAGACAACACGGAAAGTCGGTTGACACGGGACTTGATGTTGGAGGCTGTTCCCGCTTCGTCTGCGAGAAGTTTCCCAACCTTTGCAACTTGGTCGCCCGGTGGAATCAGTAACGAAATCATGGACGTGCCGTTACCACGTGCTGCCTCCAAGCCTTTGAGCAGTTTTTTAATGCGGAACATGGTTACCGCCCGATCCTCATCGTCCTGTTCGTGGTTGTTCGACGGCAGTGCGGCGCCCACAGCAGCAGCAGCTACCGTCGTGATGGATGCCATGCTTAGCGGGAAAGCACACGAACGCGACTCTCTGAACGCGTAAAAAGTAATCTCTATGCGATGAAGGCTTTTTGCTTTGCCCAAGAGTCACCCTGGTTTTAACGCAACAGCACCACCAGTGCTAGACAACGCGTTGCCGAACACTGCGGCTACCCGGTGAGAAGACCCTGGGTCGAGCGCGCAACGTGCCAGCCTTCGCCGGCGCGCCGCATCATCACAACGTTTTGGGAGGAGAGCGCTTTTCACACAGGGCGTCAGGATGTTGTTCGGTATAGCAGAGACCTGATTGCGATAGGGAATCGAAACAGGTTTCCAAGCGACAGCTTGAACGGCACGGTTCTAGTTCGACAGTTGCACGCAGCCTGCTGCTTTAAAAGCGGAGGAAAGCGCTTTTTCGCTTGGAGCAGGATTTGCTGCCTGTTGCAGCGAAAGAAGATTCGCTGAAAACGACGCTTTGGGCAAGCGTTCTATCGCCGAACTGGTGTTGTTGCAACGAGTAAACTCAGCATGCGGCTATTGTTGCAGCGTTGGAGCCAAACGATGCGGCACGGGAGCCGCAACGCGCTCGGGATCGTGAGGCTGCGATCCTTTCCTGGTCGCCTCTCTGGGTCGGAAAGTAGATCACACTGGAGGCCAGTCACGGTATGGAGCACGTGTGCAGCCGTCATCGCGGCGAGCTTAGCGAGCGTTCAACGCCCGGAATGGCGACCGTTGCTCTGCTACGCTGAGGCGTCCACCTCGCTAGAAAGTACACACAACTTCACAGCTGCTACGGAAAAAGTTGCACCCTTGAGCGATGCAGCGGAACCGGCAACAATACTGTGGAAACAACTGCCTGACTCGCTTGCAGAGCTGCGCAAGGCCGACATCGTGCTTTACCAATATGAAACATGTCCATTCTGCAATAAACTCCGGGCCTATCTGGACTATTGGCGAATACCGTACAAGGTTGTCGAGGTGAATCCAGTAGGCAAGAAGGAGCTAAAATTCAGCTCCTATCGCAAAGTACCCATTCTGGTGGTGAATGGCACACAACTCAACGACTCTGCTGCTATTATCAAAGCACTGGCGCGCATTACGGACCCGGACCGTGCGTTAAACACGCAATGGTTCGACTGGATCGACTCCTGGTTTGTGCACACCTTACCACCAAATATATACCGCACCCGTCATGAGGCGCTGGAAACGTTTGACTACATCACGGAAAAGGAGAAATTCTCGCCGTGGCAGCGCTTCACGATTCGCTACGTGGGTGCTGCGGCCATGTATTTTGTGAGTCGCCGCCTCAAGAAGAAGTATCATATCGTCGATGAGCGCCAAGCACTCTATGATGCATGTCGTGACTGGCTCCAGGCTGTCGGTTGGCCAGAACGTCGTTTTCTGGGAGGTGCACGACCATGTGCTGCAGACCTGGCCATGTTTGGCGTCCTTCGCAGCATCGAGGGTTTCACAGCGTTTCATGAGCTCGCGGCCAATGTGCCGGAGATCGTTCAATGGTATCGGATCATGAAGGACCAGGTGGGTCCGTCTGCGCGCATTGATTCGATGTAGAAAAGTTGCCGAATTTTCTGGTGAACTGATTACCTGCAGAACGCAAAGAACGGAATTTTTTATCCATTTTGATCGATTGAGGATCGAAAACAATGCAGTGTTGCGTGTTGAACGCGAACGGCACAAAGAATGCAACGTTATCGATCTGGATTGATTGTGGGTCTGGGCTGCGCAGAACGGTCTGGAAGATAGACGAGTCACCTGTGAGCAGCCTCCATATCCTGAGCAAAGAACTTCGTCATCGGTGACGAATCGTGTGCATATCTTGGATTTGTCATATGGGCAATTTTGATTGGTAGCCTGGTGCATTGCTGGTACACGTCATCCACCGAGATGCTTTGACTGTCTCATACCAGCAACCCATTCGCAAGAACGCACACGGCATCGTGTTTTGTTCCCGTAGCGGGAACTTCCGGTCGTAACCTCAACTGAGGAAGGAGCCGCTCGCTCGTGCTGCGCCCAAACCTCCAGCTGGGCATCATCATTTTTCATATCTCTGTTCAGTGCGACGAGCATGTAAAGGCAAAACTCATCAGAGATAGGCAGACGAACTAGGCACTTCCCTAGTAGCGACGACTCTCGTTTAAGACGCCGAGTTGCCGGTGCGTCCTGCAACGTGCACCAGCGCTGTTCTCTATCGCCATCCGCTGGCTCACGCGGTACACCCAAACCTAGTCTGCGGGAAACTTACGCAAAGTTTCCAGGATCATAGCTTTGGGGCTCCTCACTCCCGAGTCGCGCTGTGCGTGACCTCTTTTCGCTGGGTTGGCATCCCCAGCGACCGAACGAGGACGACGTTTTCGCCTTTGAGGAGGATCGTCCCTAGAGCAACCGTCCGCCGCTTATGCTTTGCAGTACTTCCCCACTGCTCCACGGTGTCGACCAGAACTAGATTGGTGTGTTCGTCGAAGCCGCGCAAGGTGCCTTCCAGAGAGTATCTGGTGTTTTCGAATAACCAGACCTCAACGCGGGCTTGTTGGCGCGCCAGCGTTGCTAACAACTGCTCTGGAACTATCCGTCTGTCCAGAGCAGCCTTCGGCATCTATGTTCACCACTTAAGTTGGCTGCAGGCGTGCAACCAGGGGATTTTGCCTGCTTTTCGCGGTTTGCTCGGGAGCATATAACAGCGCGAATGCCGAAGCGAACAACGTTACGTCAGCGCAGCAAACCCGTTTCGCCACAATATCGTGTAAATGAATATCCACCCGCAGACGTCTCTCAGCCTTTTCTTACAGGTTTCTGGTATCGGTTTCAGTTTCTCCATATACACCCCGACGCTGTGAGGCTGCCCAACAAAGTTAGCTTGCCGCAGCGCTGCGTGCCTCGTATTCAGCACAAGCATCTCCTGATATTGATACCAGCGTTGAGGTCTCGGTTCATGGACTCCATGCGTTTGTTGCCGCTGGTTGATCTCACCAATGATAGGAGACCACGAACTCGTGCACGCTGTGCCATTGGGTGCTCTGTCAGCTCTTCGTGCTGATCCGTCGACGAAACGCTCTGCTGGCCTCGCTCCAACTCAACATCCTAGGGTGTATATTCCAGCTCATCTCTTAGAGGTTTTCGAAAATGAACGCACTTGTTTATAGCCTGAGATGACGACCTTCCCGCATCGAGCAGCACATGCGGAATAAAGACCAAATGTGCCCCGGTTGGTCACCATGTGCTGAACGCTTCATCAATTCGCCCGGTGGAGCGATCGTGACGATTCAGGACGCAAAACTCTTCTTCTATGGGGATGAACCACGGTTGAGAAGAAGGAATGAAACCAGCTCTACCCCTCGATAGAATTGGCAAGTGCTCGAACTGAAGCAGAACGGCTAAATACCACTATGTCCAATAGAAGGACTTCACCAGACGTTTGGGACAAGTCTTCAATGACTCGACAAAAAGAGGGCGCTGCTGCATGAGTGTTCTCTTCAGCGGAACTGAGGCAGCCAAATGAATCCACCGCAGCTAGAACAGATGATGATGTCGACGTTCTCTACGATTTCGAGCGTACGAGCAACGGGCTCCCGCTCAGCAAGTACCCATCTACGCTGCGATTGTCTCGTTTGAAGCAAGTCTCATCGAGTGAGAAAACAAACTGATGTTCCTGTGCTTCATACCGATCGCGACGTTCCAGGAACACCGTGCCTGCGATTTCGGTAGAAGCTGGCCGTGAATGAACTAGCACTTTATTGCGATTGGATCCCGGTGTTTTCAGGATCACGCGAATAAGCTGTTGAGAAACAGAGACGCCCGTGGTGGCTACTATGGACGCATTTGCTTCCCTTAAATTGATCAACTGGTCGTTTCTATCACTGATTGCAGGCAGGCTTTGAGAATATCAGGTTTCGGCCCGGAGCGCATATACTTGTTTCTTTCAGTGCTCGTCAAGCATCTGAGTATAGCAGTATGGTTGACATCGAGGAGCAATGCAATCATCATTGCATTGTTCAGTGAAGAATACATATGCCGTATGCAATTCCTCCACAATCTATACAGAACATTACCTAGTGATTTCGTCCTCCTCCTATATACCGTAGCCGCGATGAAACAAAATTGAGTTGAAAGACTATCAACCGAAGCGCCTTTACGTCGTAACAGCGTCGGGTACTCGAAATTCTAACGCAGCCGCGTACCAGCAGCGGATCGAGACGGTGAACGGACGCACCAGCGCATACCTCTATGTACGGTATTCGCCTCTACCAGATACGCAGCATACCAGCGATCGATGCGAACAGGCATCGAAGTGCCCTTGGTACCCAAGTTTTGCCGTCCGAGCATGCCTTCCTCGAAGACGCACCTTGCATCGATCCTCAGATCGTCGAAAACGACACCAAACATGCTTCTGCACAGCGTCCTGTCGTACAAGCGCGCCAAGTAGGCGTTTGTTTTCAGCACGGTGCTGTCTGACGCTTGGACTGCACGAGTGTAGATGCTACCGATCCCGACCAGGTCCACGGCACCTGATAGCTGACGAGCAGGTTCCGCTGCGACTCCAAGCCCGGTCATTGGCAAGCACACGAGTCGCGCTCAACTTGCAGAGCGCTGTGTCGATCGCCGATGCTGCCCTTGGTCTAACGATTCAGAGTGGCAATGTTGACAGCAGGCACGCGCCGCTGACGCACAGCTCGAGGATCGCTTCGATTCGAGACCACGGCGACAATACGCGACCATTTCAGCGCACCGAATGCGACTTCTCCGTCACTGGCGTGCAGCTCAACTAGGCGTCGTGCAACGCGCATCTTAGCTTCCAGGACCTCGAGGGAAGCGTCCGTCGGGTCGCAGAGCCATTCCACAAAGCCCGCCATACTAGCCAACGCGACAACTCCGATTCTCGACAGACCTAGCGCAGCGAATACCGCCGCAGCAGCGAGCCGCTCTTCTTCCGAAGGATGCCGTGCACAGTCCAGGACAATGGGCAGTGCATTCGTGAACGCCTTGACGGGATCCGCATCCCTGATCGCATCAGTGAACAGATGCAGCACCCTTTGCTGCCGGAATTCGAGGTCGGATTCGGAGGCTCCGTACCCTGAGACGGCTGCTGATGAAAGCGGCTCGTCGAGACCTGCCAGGAACACACTCAAAGCACGCAAGGAGGCCACTCGAATATCGCACACGCTCGCCGTTTGAATGAAACGAAGCGTTAGTTTCAAGGTGTCAACGTCCGCAAGCAGCACGTCCATGCCGCGTTCACAGAGCCCCAGAGCGCCAACCGCGGAGATCAGATGCACCAGCAGTGTCGTCCGACGAACTTGATCAAGTTGTACGGACCAGTGTGCTGTCTCAGTCTCGCCATCTACCACGTGAACCAAGAGAAAGCGCCCAAGAATCTCTACGAGATTGGCGTTCATCCAAGCGTGGAAGGCGCAACGGCTGGACCCGGCACTGGTGCGCACGAACCTCAGAATCCCACACATCCAAATAAACCAGCGTTCCGCCAAGTCGCTCGAGGCAGGCTCGTCTGGCGCCAACAAATAGGCAAGGTGTTGGCGTAGCAGCACATCGAATACCGAAATTTGGTCGAGCAACTCGGCTGCTATTGCACTGCGTTGCATAAAAGCCCCAAGCACATCCAGCAAGTTCAAGCGGAGTAGCAAGTCCTCATCCAAACGAACAGGAGCTGCGATTTTGGCTACAAGCACGGTTGGCAACAGCCGACGTGCGGCAATCTCTGCAACAGACGAGTAGTCGCAGATCTCAAGCAGCAAGTTCAAGGCTCGGATATGCGCAACCGCACCCGCTGCACCCGAGAGCATCTCCTGTACGAGGATTTGCGCGCCTCGTGCTTCGCTGAAGAGCACAACTGCGCCGCGGAACGGCTTCAGCTGTACCAGGTTCTTCAGGATTTTTTCACAAAGTCCCGCAGCTTCGGTGGATGGATCATCACGGAAGCTCAGCAGCACCAGTGACAGGATATCGCTGGCGTGCTGTGCAGTTGTGCTGGGAGCGTTCACTTCTGGACCTGGCGCTTGTGCGGCCTCTATCTCCGGACGAAGCTCGTTCGTACTTTCAAAACGTTCGATAATGGTGTCTGCAACTTGCTGACAAAACGCTTCAGGCAAGTCATTCCGTTCAAGAAGGAGACAAAGCAGACGAAGCGCAGCTGTGCGTACCAGCGGGTACCGGCTGCTCAGACCGAGCTGGATGAGCTGGAGCACCTGCTCTATGGGTACGAGGTGACGCACTCGGGCACTTGTTGCAGAGAGCTTGACCAGTTTCTCCATTGTTTTCGTTAATACCTGCATGGAATCAAATATGTTGTCGGATGGTACCGCGTCGCTGTCTGAAGCCTCGAGCGACGCCCGCACCGCGTACTCCTCCAGTGTCCAGCCCAGCAGCGGTAACGGCAAACGCTCCAGCAAGTCCAGTGCCGCACATTCCGACAGTGCTCCAGCGTCTACATATTCCCTCACTGTATCCAATACTTTATCGGGAGTCCAGTCATTGTGGTGAGCGTTCATTCAGCAACAGGTTATCACGCTTTGAGATAGACATATCCAGAAGCAATCTCCTGATCGGCGGCGGGGCGCAGGTCAGCCGCTGCGCGTGCACGCGCACCTGGCAGATCCGGCGGGCACGAGACACGACGCTCTGGTCGCTCCTGAGGGGAACAGTGATCCTGATCACTGGCGTGCTATTCTACTGTAAAAGTTGTATTCGCGTTGAGGTCGTAGCAAAGTATAGGTTTTCTGTTCCATCCTATTCCGACCCTCAATTGAGTATATTCAAGTGTTTTTTCGAAGTATATAACAGAAGCGTTCAAAGAGCGTTCGTTTTCAAAAAAATTAAAAGGAAAGGCATGGAAATGGAAGTGGAGGATCCCGGAGGGCCGATATCGCCGGCTGTCGGAAAAGAAGGATAAACATGGCGGAGCAAAGAGGAACAGGAAGTGATGAAGAATCAAAAGGGGGCGAGGTTCTACGTCGAAGGCGGCAAGAAAGGCAACTGTACAACGAGATAGTGGTGAAAGCCTGTGTTCTTAAATATATCAAGGATCCGTAGAAGGAAAAGTTGCGGGACGCCATCAAAAACCGTCTCGAGTCGTACTCCATGAGTATGATAAAGGCTTCTTCAGGACCGACGCATTTGGTGAGGGAGATGTATCGCTACGTGACGAACATGGAAACGGTCGAGATTCCAGACGAGTTTTTCGATAACACATTTTTTCGTCACTTGATGCTTGGCACAGGGGAAGAGCGGAAGGGTATAAGAGCCAGTGCATGCCCTTCACGAACAACATCCCTTTTACAGGTTCGAGGGTAATCGAAACAAGGGGGACTGGGGTATTTACGACTATGGGGCGATGAAGTACATCACGAACCTGAAGAACCATTTGATAACGAACCTCGAACGTTTCATGATACGCGCCGTGTTTGCACTCTACCGGGGCCTGTCTCGCAAAGGAATATGGGCGATTATCAATGGCATCATGAACGATCGAAACTATGGAAATGAGGTCGAATTCGTTGACAAGAAGGAGTCAAACCAGAGCACGAATGAGAATTCCGTCATCCGTGCGGTTATCGAAGAGCATCGTGCGGTACTGGGGCTGGCGAATCCAACAGACAAGATATCAGAGCTGAAAAAAGATAGGGAAAGATACTATCGCCTCGTTCTGCGCTATTTTGTGTTTCTGGACCGAGAGCTCGAACGCAAAGCGGAGATGAAGCTGAGTGAAGAGACAAATGAAGAGTGGGAGAGACGGAAGGCTTTCCTAATGGGTAAGCGCTTCGACGTGGTTCCAATGTGCAAGATCAAGTCACATTTTATGACTATCGACTCCGGCGTCCTTTACGGCATCATGAGGGAGATCTGTCCGGAGTTCGATGTAAGGAAGACAGAGTTCCCCGGTGAAAACCGTGAGACGTACTGGAAGAATATCTTCGATTTCAAACGTCGCAAAGTCAGCAAACAAAAGGTATTCACTGGGTTGATCGAAACCGAAAGAGTAGCCTTGTGTATACACTATCGGAGGTTGAAGAAAGATCGGCCAGTCCCTCCCTCGGCTGCGTCCGTCACGAAAAATGAAGAAAAGGAGGAGGCTGGTCCTGCGAAGCAGGAGGTAGAGGATAACGACCTTGTCGTTCACGCGGCGAAGAATGAAGAAAAGAAGGAGGCGGGTCCTGCGACGCAGGAAGTGGAGGGTAACGACCTTGTCGTTGACGTGACGAAGGATGAAGAAAAGAAGGATGCGGATCCTGCGACGCAGGAGGTAGAGAATAACAGCTTCATGGTTAACGCGACGAAGCATGAAGAAAAGAAGGAGGCGGGTCCTGCGATGCAGGAGGTGCATGAGAAGGACCTTCTCGTTGGCGCGGCGAAGGATGAAGATGAGAAGGATGCGGATCCTGCGACGCATGAGTTAGAGAATAACGACTTTATGGTTGACGTGACGAAGCATGAAGAAAATAAGGATGCGGGTCCTGCGACCCAGAAAGTGCAAGATAACGACTTTGTCGTTGGCGCGGACCCTGGGAATACGAATATCATCACCATTGCAGCACCGAAGCGTGCGGAAGATCGTACTGACGGCAACTTGCGTCAGAAAGACATGCGTCTTTTGAGGTTCTCGAGAGCGAGATACTATCGAGAATCGGGAATCATGAATGCGAGGAAACAATTCGAGACTTGGAAGTCAGGAATGAAAGATCACCTGGAAGCTTCGAGCTAGGTGACGAGCCGAGGAGCGCACTTTGAAGCTTTTCGGAAAGTCATGGAAGGTCGCATGACGCACTGGGATACGCTGTGGAAGGAGTATACCAAGCCCCGGTGGGCTCGTTTCCGAATGAATTTGTATTGTGGGAAGCAGCGGGCGGTGGCGAATTTTTTCAATCAGTTGAATGCCTTGATGGACGATAACAGTCAGAGGCTCGTAGTAGCGTATGGGGCAGGGCGCTGGAACACTCAAAAAGGAACTTCGCCAGCTCCAACGACGAGGGTGTACAAGGAGTGCGCACGTCGTTTCGTTACAATACGGGTAGACGAGTTCCGAACGTCCTATACTCACCATGAGCTGGGTTGTACACTTCAGAGGGTGAAGATGGAAAAGTACCAGAAGAGCCCTGAGGAAATAGCAAAGTACGGACCGCTGACGGAAGAGCAAATGGAAAGGAGGGCGAAAGTTCGTGGACTACTCGCATTAGTAAGTACAACCAGTGATGGCAAGAAACGGATGGATTTCGTGAACCGAGACTTTAATGCCGCAATCAATATAAGGAGATTGGCGGTGCTAGAGAAAAGACCTCCAGAGTGGACAGGAGAGAATTTTATTGGACAATCACTCCAAGTCGATTTATATGAGAAAAAATTGGAATCAGTAGTAGGTGGCTGGCCCAAAAAGGCGGCGAGGCGTCTCCACGTCAGTTGGAGACGTTTTGTCTAGGGCGCGTTCACCGCCACTACTGTACACAGTCGGCATCGTTCGACTCTGTGAAGGCGTTTGGTTTCTCTACCGTCGTCGGTCTCCGGATCCGTTATCGGCAGTAGAGACGAGGCACTGCACTTGCTCCGAACGGGTGCAGCATATCTGGTTCGTGCTGCAGCTGCTGCAGTGCACGATTCTTTGCCCACGTGGCTTTATTAGAGCTTTGCAGACCCCGGGAGCCTCGCTTCGACCGGGAACAGAGCTCAAGGCGCGACGAAGAGAAGCTTCCGTAAAGCACCATCAGTGCGAGTTTCTGCGGTGAAAGGCCGCTAACGCTGTACCGGTGTGCTGTTGCGCTTCGACAGGGCGTGCATTTCGTGCCTTGTTGCGGACGAGTTTTCTGGCAGCGCCCGATCTTTCAGGTTACTGGACAACGCTTCAATTATATCGAGAAGAATCGCGTCAAAGGAATGCAGGTCCTAACGCGACTGCTGAACGGCGCGGCTTTCGCGGCGGGCGTCTCGGGTGCCGGGTATCTTCTGATGAGCGCACAGCCCGCGCTCGCCGAAGAGGACCACTTGCCACCACCAAAATACCCCTGGTCTCACCGCGGTCCCTTGTCAGCGTTTGACGCAGCTTCCATACGTCGTGGCTACCAAGTTTACAAGAATGTTTGCTCTTCGTGCCACTCGATGAACCGAGTCGCTTTTCGCAACCTGGTGGGTGTTGCCTTCACTGAGGAGGAGGCGAAACAGCTAGCGGAGGAGGTTGAGGTTGAGGATGGGCCTAACGACGAAGGCGAGATGTTTACTCGTCCTGGCCGACTCTCGGACTATTTCCCAGCGCCATATCCAAATGCAGAGGCCGCGCGCTACGCCAACAACGGGGCGCTTCCGCCGGACCTATCTTTGATCACCAAGGCACGTCATGGTGGTGCCGACTACATCTTCGCACTCCTGACTGGTTACCGTGATCCACCGGCCGGTGTGCACGTTCGCGAAGGCCTCTACTACAATCCATACTTCCCTGGCCAGCAGATTGCAATGGCCCGAGCGCTCTACGATGACGGTGTCGAGTACGATGACGGAACTCCGGCCACAACAAGTCAGATGGCGAAAGATGTGGCTACGTTTCTGAGCTGGGCAGCAGAGCCGGAGCACGATCAGCGCAAGCTCATGGGTGTTGAAACCATGGTTTCTCTGGGCATTCTGGCAGGTCTGATGCTTTACATGAAACGATTCAAGTGGGCGCTTCTAAAATCGCGTCGAATAGAGTTTCGCGATATGTAAAGTTGGAAACGGCGTCCTGCACGCTAGTCCAGTGCATGTGCTACGCATGGTGTCTCGTGGTGCGCTCTGCGCTGCCCTCGGCCAACACCAGCCCGTCCGTGATTTCGAAAACGATACAATCCAGCGTCTCGCCGAGTGCGTCCCTGACTGCCGAACTAAATTTATGCACGAGGCCCAGACGCAGGGCTTCCTCGCGAACATCCTCCATGATTTCCGAGAATTCAACCGCACTGAGCACTTGTCTGAGGGCGATGAAATCGCGCGCACGCTGGAAAACGGTTGCGTGCCGGTCGACCTGAACGACATGCGTCGGACACTGGTTCAGAACCTGCCACGACGGCATTGTGCAAGTGTCCGTTGCGGACACTGCAGCAATCGACGAGCATTGGCTAGCGTGGTTCGATTCCTGTGAGGTGGCAATCGACGAGTCTCGTGTGCGAGAATCGGCGGGCGGAAGCCTCGACTGCGAATCCACGTGCGGCACCAAGGCCTCTGCAATGCTGCCGGGCTCTGGAACTCGGGTTGCCGAACAAGAAATCGCCGTGACGCTCGGCACAAGCAGAGGCTGCACCGCATCCAACAGCATCTCCGCAAGGATTCGCACACAAGCTGCTCGCAACGCCCGCGACTGATAACATACCGCCGCGTAGATGAGACCGAAGACATTGATGCGATTGATTTCCATCGCTGAGGCGGCTGACTGCTTCACATGCGGATAGCCCAGAAGGTCGGCGGCGGCAATGATCTCCACCAGAAACTCGTTCATGTCGACGTCCACTGCGTGATGATTGCACGGCTCGCGTCGGAGGCGCGCACAATCAAGTGCCTTTTCGCGCCAGTTCCGGGGAAGTTTCGAATGGTACATGTGATGCAACACGCATTCGAAAGCAAAAGGAGAGATATTCGACGGGATGCGCACGATTGCACAGGCACTGGAACGATCGCGATAAAAGTCGCGCAAGGCTCGAAAGTACTCCGCACGACGAAGAAAAAGCCAGTGCGCGGGGTACACCAACAACGAACATTCCTCGTATGTGGGGCCTGGGCACGTTACCTGTACGTACACGTCCACGAACGGCATGTTATCGGTACGCGACAGAAGGTGCTCCAAGTCCTGTTCCAGACGGTGGACTCGTGACGCGCCGAAAAGGTTGATGTGTAGATCTTCGAGGCGCTGATGCGTTACAACTTCGTATTTGTGCTCGCGCTTTCGCAAGAGCCATTGCCTTTGCCTATCGACTTCCTGGGCGAGCTCATCGAGATGGAACCGCTGCGCTATGGTCATGAATTCTTCCGCATGCCGTACCCGCACGGAAACGGTTGAGGTGTACAGGTAGCGCAGAAACGCCTCGAATGCATCCGCGGAGACTTGTTTCAGCCTCAGGACTTTGCCCGGTGATGTTCGTTTCTCGAGGATTTTCTCGAAAATCGGGCTGCGGGCAGCGAGCACCACCCGATGGGCCCAGATGCAGCGATTCCCCTCAAGTCTGAAGCCGACGTCGGCATCGTCATCGACGTGTCCGCCGACGTTCTCGTTACCCTCCAGGACAGCGCGCAGGTGCTCCGTCAGTGCATCCGTATAGCTAGGGAGCGTTTGCTCCCGATACTGAAGCAGCAAGCGTTTAATTTCTGGAGTTAGAGCGGCGTATAGAACACGCTCGCCAACAAACGTTTTCGGGTCGAGCACGGCTCCCGCTTCTAGCAGGAAACGGAGCACTGGAGCGTTCCCCGTCAAGGCGCAGTAGTAGACCGGTGTCGCATCGTGTTCGTCAACCGCGTTGACGTCTGCGCCTCGCTCCACCAGGGCCCGTACTTTTGCTAGGTTCCCGGGCGTGCGACACCAGATGTGCAGGGGAAGCCCATCTACCGTCATTGTTCTCTCGTCGACAAGGAAAGCCTCTTCGTCCGTCGTATTCCCATTCTGGCCGTTGTTCCCGTTTTCCCTGGACATGCATGTTCCACAGCTCCTATTCCGTGCAACAACGTTCAGTTCTATTGGCAAGGCTGCAGTTTTCCCGAACGCTGCCTACTGGAAAGGCGTCTCGACGCGAGTACAGACGTCGCAACCGATTTGCGCACAAGGCGCCCTGCCGCAGCGTCGACAGCGCGACGCGCTGCATGCAAGGCATACAGCAGTCTGCACTCGAGGTCTGCGGTACCCGTGCTTACTCGTTGCCACTGATGCTGCAGGTGCGCGCACTTGTTCTGAAGATTCCTCGTGGAATCGGATGGCACGCAGACGGGCTACTGATAGCACGCACGCGAGCACTCGATCACGAAAATGCACGCAGGATCGGCTGGCTTGCATATGAGCAGGCTGCGCGGTGTCCTCAACTACCAGAAACCCGGCCTGGAGGCAAACGAGGCACACAGCGTCACGCGGATACGTCCAGCGAGCGGGCATTGTGGCGAGACTGGGTATGCACCCTCATCCGGAACCCAGCACGTGTACCCAGCTCCCGATGGAGACGCCTGTGCCTAGAAAAGCTACTTAGGCGGACAGAAATCCTTTGCCGGTGACGGTTTCAAATTTGCAGCACGCGGGCGATGCCGAACTGGCGCACGTCACCCCCGTTGGCAGAAAGAATGCAGTTGCACGGTATGCGGAGGAAGCAGCGACCGCAGGCGGTCGCTCTTCAGCGAGCAGATTCGACGATGCCGCGAGTTCGCGCCGCAGCACGACCTCCATGCGGCCCGAAATTCGCACGGACAACGAAGGGGCGTGTGCCAGGCGGGCATGGCCCTGAGCCTCGATGAGATTCCCGCTGGGATACGACGCAGACGCTTTTTGTCTCCACAAGGCGACTAGTTGGGCGCCTGCAACGCCACAGCAAGCGCTTGCGGTAGGCTCGGCAATTGCAGGGTCGTTCGCTCAGTCAAACTCCCGGTGCAGGCTGGGAAACGGGCTGCAGCTTCCGGGGCGCATGGACGTCTCTAGGGAATGCTGGTCACTTTCCTGATTGCGTACAGCACGAACGTACGCATCCCAAGCGTTCTGGTTCGATTCATCGATGTTATTGTATCAACAATTGCCGCGCCGGCAGCGCAACCCGGGCATGCGTTCCGTTTCACTGGACATCAACTATTAGGGTAATAGAACAGAAATGAAACACGAACAAACTACTTTTCATGACTTCGTTCCCACTCCACCGTAAGAGCTGAAAAGTGGTGAAGGTTTCCTTACAGTCGCAAACCTAGCTTCTGTACGAAAGGTCCCGCAAGGCCGACAATGCTCCGGTGTTGTAGGTCCGCGCGTCTCTGCCCTGGCGAGTGCAGTGGCAGCAGCACAGCCACTCGTCCCCAACGCACTTTATTCTGGGCCTAGGAGCGGGTATGCTACTCAGGTCGCGCAAGAGCACCCGCCACTGCAGAGTCGCACGGAGCACAAGCCCGGTAGACACGTCGAGCACGCGAGATCTGCCATCTATAGGGTAAAGTTTCGAAAATACGGAAAACCTCTTCCCCCTTTCAGCGCTTACCGTGGAGATGGAAACCCATCGTTCTCGAGTTGCTGCTTTTCCATCTATAGGATAAAGTTTCGAAAATACGGAAAACCTCTTCCCCCTTTCAGCGCTTACCGTGGAGATGGAAACCCATCGTTCTCGAGTTGCTGCTTTTCCATCTATAGGATAAAGTTTCGAAAATACGGAAAACCTCTTCCCCCTTTCAGCACTTACCGTAGAGAGAGAAACCCATCGTTCTCGAGTTGCTGGTGCCGCTTGCACTTGACAATTTAGCGATTGCAGCTACACCCGCAAATGGCCGAGTGCGCGATCTGCAGCTGCGCTGCCGCCGGGCGTCGTCGAGCGCTCTCGCTGCTGTTCGTTCCAGTGGAGCACTCGCCCAAGTCGGGCAACCTGGAAGCGCACGACGGTCCACTGCAGATATCTTTTGCAGCTCCCCAGGCTTCTCTCGGGAGCCTATTGAATGAGTGTTGTCTTAGGTACCCAAGGGACGCCAAAGAGGCTCCGAAGTACGTCGAATGCGGCTATGACGAGCTCTGAGCGCTTCGGGGCCTCATTTCTGAGTTTTGTGACGAGCTCAGTTCGGTGGACCGGCCAGGTCGCGGTTCACTCGGGAACTGCACACCGAAACGCATGCGCGTGGCGGACACGCGTGGCTGGTGGCCTTAGCTACGGCGCGACCGCTGCTCGTGGTGTAGCCGGCACGCGACCGGCCTCTATGGGGAGGTCGAGGGTACGTCTCCGGCGCCGCGTTCTGAGTGCAACAGCCAGCACCGGGCCACGCGCGGAGCACTCGAACGATACTCTGAGGCCGCTTCCTGATGGACTTTGGCAGGACTCGAGGTCTCCGACCGCTGAAACTGGTGATTCGCTTCTCAAAGCCCGGGTTGCAGACCGCGAGGCCTGTGTCGCTACTATCATGGGCCCCGGTTGCGTCCCGGCCGGTGGGGTCTGGACCGATACAACCTCGCGACGCGAGGCTGTAACGGTTCCCCTGGGCTACACGGTGCGTGAGTGCAAGGGCCTCCTCTGGCCGCTCCATCGGGTCCATCGTACGCCCC
>Ga0080006_1172227_pt1 | contig 57931 bp, 57 predicted proteins | sample RS3BMetagenome_FD_69209 | JGI IMG/M metagenome (GOLD analysis project Ga0080006, IMG submission 69209) | Ferric oxide microbial mat and aquatic microbial communities from Rainbow Spring, Yellowstone National Park, USA - RS3B (SPADES... ...
TACTCTTCAGCGTCTTCTCGCGAATAGAACACAGCCATGGTCGTGACAGACTCTCCTGGGTTGCTCCTGAACGCTCCAGCCATCAGCACCTTGCCATGCCTGTGAAGTTCATTGGACCGTGACAAGTGCGTGGCCAGGGCATCGGGCATTTTCGCCTTCACCTCGTCTATCGAGGTGAATCTTGTCTTCAAAAAGGCGACAAAATAGGTTGGCTGGCTCTTGATTTCAACCATTCGCATCCCCTCAATGCCTACCTCATGGAGTCGTTGAAAGATGCTGTGTCGAAGTAGATAGCAACAGAATCGAGTTCTCCTTCCTTCATCTTCCAGAACTCGGCGACTCTTAACGAGAAAGGCTTCCCTTTCGGCGACACCAGGTCGTATCTGACAAGAGCAAACCCGCTGTTGCCTTCTGCAATCATCTCCTCCACCTTGAGCGCCTTGACCAATTTGAAGAAGTTGTTGTTCATGTAAGCGCCTTTCCCCCTGCTCTCCCTGGCAATGGTCCCAGTCAGTAGGAAGTTCTCAGAGAGAAGATGACCCCATCCGCCCCCTTTGGCGATGCCGTCGTAGTACTCCTTCAAGAGCCCTTTGATCCCTGACGGATTCTCCACCCCTTCTCTTTGCATTCGATCACCTCCTCTTTATATAACTATCTTATGTTTAAACATATGCTTAGTCGATGACGTTCAGGAGATTATATAAAAGAGGGCCTTTAGAAATATACCGGGCACGCAGCTCAGCTTGGACAGAACAGCAGCCTTCAATGGCGCAGCGCGGAAAGCTGATGGTCGCGGGTTCAACTGCCATACTAACCGGAGCCTCTCCCCCTCCTCGAGGGTCCGCTCCCGGACCCGAAGGACCATGGGGCGGGCATAGCGCACCCCCGGAAAGTACTGCCGGTCCAAATGTCAGGCTACTTTACCGGCCGCGCCACTAGCGATCGGGGGGGAGCGGGGCGAAAGTCCCTTCCCGAAAACAGGGGAAGCGGGTCCGAATGGAGGGCTCCCCTTCTCGGTCCGAGCCAGTAACGGGACGAAGGCTAAAGAGGACGGGAGGGGGCCAGGCTTGAACATCTCTCCCTTCCGCGAGGGACAAGAGCACGCCACCCGAGACCAACGGCCCTTCGGAGAAGGGCATGCCTCCTATCCGAAGGCGAGGTCCCCCAACTCGCATCCATGTCGGACTTACCTGTCTTCCGGCAATTTCGTCCCGGGGTGGGGGAGCCCCGAGGCCCGTGGCTACGGTCTCTCCCTCCGCCTCAAGAGGGCCCAGCGGGCCGAGGCGTCGGTGCCCCGGTCAAGGATCACGAAGGGGTGGAGTAACGAGTTCCACTCCGGCTCCGAGATGGGTTGAGAACCCTTCGTCAAGATCTTCGAGGCGCGAAGGTAGGCGGTACCTCCCGGTCGGAGGATGCGCACGAGCTCATCCACCGCCTCCTTTCGTAGGTCGGTGCAGCAAAGCACATTGTTGCTCAGAACGAAATCCACCGACCCCGTCCGGATGTCCCTAAGCCGTTCCGCGGGGGAGACGTGGACACGAATGTTGCTCGCAGACGGTTTCTTCTTTAGCCCTTCCTCCAACTGCCGCACCAGGGCGGGGTCGGGGTCCACCGCGATGACTGTTCCCTGGGGACCGACGAGGTCCGAGAGCAGGAAGGTGTAGTGGCCAGAACCGCAGCCCAGGTCAGCCACAGTTTCGCCCGGCCGAATGTGTTTTCGGAGGATGTCGAGCGTGGGGGTCTTGAGCGTCCCTTGGTAGGCGTCGGCACAATCCGCACAACAAAAAAAGTGAGCCTCCCCGTCGATCGACAGGACAAACGCATCCCTCCTTTCGAAGAGACAGCCGCACCCGTCCTCGCACTTCAGCGAGGCGCCTTCGGTAGGACCCTGAGCCCGAGGCATGCTAGATCTCTTCCCAGATTCTTGCGAGGATCCTCAGCTCGTCCCGTCCGGATTTCCTCATCTCCTCCCAATAGCCGACCACCTTGCGACCCTTTGGGGTCAGGGAGTAGGCCCGAGAATGGCCAGAACCCGCCGTGGCTCGATGAACGAAACCCTTCTCCGCGAGATCCCGGAGGGCGGGATAGACCGCGGCAGGGCCCGGGGACCACCGGCCGTTGGTTCTCCGGGTCACCTCATTGATAAGCGCGAAGCCCGTCTTGGGCCCTTCAGCCAGAAGGCGGAGCAGGAACGGTCGAAGGAGTCCGGGAGGAAAGAACCGCACCCGGAATGGACCGCAGCGGCAGCAAGAAGCGAGTCCCTCGTCGTCCCTCAAGGACCAAGTCCTCGTTCACTCTTCTTCTGCGGCCCGCGCTTTGAGAATTCGCTCGACTCTCTGAGTTTCCGCCCGAAGATCCTCGGCGTAATTCTTCAGGTCTTCAGGGGTTAAGGTTCTTAAGTACTCTCGAGACGCCCCCATGGGTCCCCCGCAACCGCAGCACCCGCATCCGCCTTGTCCGCACATGCTCAACACCGTGTCAGTAGTGATATCATTTCTATAAGACCCTTTCGACAGAGGCCAATCCTCGCCCCGCGCCTCCCTCGGAGGCAGCGGCCAGAAGGTTCATTCCCCCGGTCCGTCTGTTCCCGAGAGCTCAAGGCCACCCGGGACGTGGAAAGGGCCCCCCGGCCCGGCCAAGGTCCGTTCCGGATTTGTCGTGAGTGGCCGAGCGTCTACTCCGTCGGGACCGGCGCCCCACGATGAATTGATGGCCTCAATGACGCCGGCACCTTGCGGGTCGTCGAGGCAACGCGTCCCCCGGGGGGACCGCAAGGACGGGCATTGCTCTCGTTCGGGGCCCATTCGATGTCCAGGGGGGGCACCCCGCGGGCCGAAGCCAAACGGGTCCCGACGCGGTTCCTGGCGGAACCGTCTTCGGCAATGGTTTCGAGGCTCCGATCTGCCCGGATGTGGTCCGGGTGGAAGGAAACAACGATCCGTCAAGCGGTCAACGGCACGCCGTCCGAATGAATCGTCTCCATGGAGGAGGGGAGCGCGCACAAATCGATCGGGGAGAACAGCCCGAGAAAGTTCGAACGGACCGCCCGGATGTTTGAGTTCGGGAAGAGGTGGGACGGATGACGCATGAGTGGGGCGCGTTGGAACAAACCCGGATCGAGGCGAGCGGCCCGAATCGCTCGAGGGGCCAGATCTCCCGGAAAATCGGAAAGGAGGGATCAGTGAGACCTGGCCTGAATCCCGCGGCGTTTCCGAACGATTGGGCGGGAATGGGCTGCCTTCGAGGTCCGCACGCCCCGAGAGGAAGAGTCCTCCGAGGGTGATGCAGGGTTCTTTGGGATGGGACCCCCCGCCCTTAAAGTTCCGAGATGCACCGGTAGAGGTCCCCGGAAACGCCCCAACTCGCCCCCATCGCCCGACCGACGGTTTCGGCGACGAGGTACGTCTCGTTCCAGGACCGGAATCTGGCCTCCGAACTCCAGAGCGTGATGCCGGTGGTCACGATCCGACGGGGCGGATCCGCTTTCGCATCCTTGATGGAAATCCCGTCCATCGTCAGAAAAAGCCGGCTTCCGTCGGCCGTCCAGAGAACTCCCCGGAGCTTGGGGGTGAAGGCCCCGTCCGGTCTCTGACGTGCCAGATTCGTGGCCCGGATCGTTCCTCGGAGCCCTTCGGCTTCGAGCTGGCCGGTCAGGATTCCATAGACGTGGCCCCCCTCCGGGTACGGCCACTCTTCATCTACATCGGTGTAGACCAGCTCGATCGTTCCGATCCGTTCTAATCTCATGTCCCTCCTCTGGACCCGAATCTGGATTAAGAACGTATGGGTCTATCCGGGCCCAGCCCCTCGAACAGCGCGGGTCTCCCAAGATACGGTTTGAGGACTCGATGGTCACAGACAGTCCCTGATCTGCCAGATCCCCTCCACAGACCGCGGGCGCCCCGCGTTCCCCTGGTCCCTGGGAGCGAGGGACCTCGCGGGTCGCCTCGGCCCCTCCGGTTCAAGAGGGTAGGGCTGACAGAATCCGGAGAGTTCTGCGCGGGGAATCGCTCGGAGGACCCATCGGAACCCCGGTCTGTGTCGAGAAAGTTCTTCCGTTACGTCTTCGAGTTGGTCAAGCTACCCCTCCCGGACTTCTCCCGATTGGTGTCCCGGTCGGACGTTCGGGTGTCACCTCTTCCAGCAAGCTTGTTGGTCGGCACTGGAATCGATCTCTGTCCTCCGTTTCGCTGGAACGGGGACGCCAGAGTTCCCGTATCCGCCTTTTCGCCGAGAACCAGAGCCACGCCCAGGACTCGGGTTGTTCCCAAAGTTTCCGGAATTGCTCCGGAAAGCGGCAACTCGGGTCTTTGCTCTATCAAATCTCCCTTAGTCCCTTCGGTCAAGGAATCAAGGCAAAGCCCATCAAACGAAACCCGGAGACCGGGCGCAGCACCCGTTCTCCCCGGGCGGGAGGGCGAAGCCGCCTGCTGAGGGGGTTCAGAAAGGAGCGAGGCAGGAGAAGTGGGTCTCCTCTTTTGTCCGCGTCTGACGGCACCGACCGGCCAGAGGACCCAGATTCGGGGCCATCGCTCTCGGGCTCACGCGGACCCCGTCCGGCTGACACGGGCTCGGGAAGTATGAGTCCGCCCCTCTCCCCGATGTCTGCAAATCTCTCAGATGGCACGTTCCACCCTGGGCGCCACATCAGATCCTGTTCGAAGGTCCTTAAGCATCTTCCATTGCAAGGGATTCCGCTCGAGCATGGAACCAACGATCGCGAGGCCGGGGACGCCCCGCCCTGGGCTAAGCGAACTGGCCGTGCTTCGGATCCTCTGCACTTGGAACTCCCAGTCCGGAAGCTTTACCTCGACGTTCTCGTCCAGCTTCCCCCCGAAGAGTGCCTTCGGGACCGGGGGGCCTCTTACCCCTCCCTCCAGGAGATCTTTGTCCAAGTGCTGGAGGCCCTCCTCTTCTGGTGGGTGGCCGTACCACACGACCGGAACGCCGAGCTCAAAAAGCTCTGACCTCAGGAGCTCGACCCCGCGGTCCTAAGAACCCTGGAACAGAAGATCGATGGTAAAATGCTCTCCTACGTCCGAGGGCTTCAGGAGAGCGGCACGAGGGTCACGCTCTCTTGCCATGATCACACGCCCGACGGTCCCGGGCCGCATCGCTTCCCGCTTACGGACGTGATCTGGCATATGGTGGAGGAGGAACTGCAACACTGAGGAAAGCTCAACGCTCTTCTCTGGCAAATGGGCGTGGAGCTCCCCTCGGGCCAAGTGGAAGATTGGCACCGGGCGGAGCTCGAGTCGGGGGCGGCCCAAGGGGGATAGACGACACGAAGGAGGGCTTCACGCCCCCTTCCGGAATGAGGGGGCGTCCCTGTCGAAGTGCCTTCGTGTCTTGGGGATAGCCCCATCAGGAAGGGGACCCGTAATACGGAGCAATCCCATGACGGGCTTCTTGTTCGATGTCGGGGATCTGTTCCCGGGGAGACGCATTCGATTTCGGTTCCACCACGTATTCCAAGGGACCTGAGGATTCCACGCGGCCGGATGCCCTCGCTTGGGTGGTTGAGATGAGAGGGGATTCTATTCAGGCGGATGGGGGGCCCGTTGGAGTCATCGCGGGGCGAAACGCTTCCGAAAGACGGATCCGTCGAATATCCTCCCACCCAATACGGCGGACTCGGCGCCCTCCCGAAGGGGTCGGTCAAGGCACATCGGGGTCAGGTTCAGGCCGAATGAGGACCTTTGGGAAACCTTCCTGCGAGCGCGCTACGGGAACCTAGAAAGTCTTCCCGAACGCCTCCTTACAATATCTTTCTCATACCGGCGAGATTCGGGTGACCGACAGGCCTGCCCGTCCCACCTGATCCCTCCTCCGAAGCCTTCGGACCGCATCCCTCGGCTCGCTCCTCGGATCTCTTCAAACCGAGGCAAATGACCCGGAAATGCCGGGAGGGGTCCCCTCCCACCATCCCCAAGATGGGGGAAACGGAACTCGGCGGCCTTGCTCGGGGATGAATGAAAAAGACCTCGGAGGGGCCCTCCTTTTTGGTCCGTGGCCTTCCTGTCGGCGGGAGAGCAACGCGGGGGGGGATCCCAGAGGGAAGATCTTGACGGCACATCCTCGAGACTCTCACGCAACGCTCCTTCGCGGGTCCAGATCCCTGAACAACGCCGATCGCGAAGGAGAGCCGTTCGGCTCTCTGACGGTCCTTCCTCGCCCCGGGGCAACGGCCTTGGGCAGGAACGGATGGGTCGGTGGTATCATGTACCTCTGATCTTGGTCCTGGGCCACGCCGGGGGGCTTGGCGGCCTCTCGATCAGGATCGCGCAAGGCAACCACCCAGGAGGAGGGACCGTCACTTGACCCAGGCGATCTACGTCGGAGTTGACATCGGGGGTTCGAAGGTCCTGGCCATCTCCGCGGACGAGAGACTGAAGATCCTGGGACATGCGGAACGGCCCCACGCGACCTGGCCGACCCCGGAGACCCTTGTCCGGACGGTCGGGGACCTCATCGGACACGTCCTCCCAGCGGGGCGCCGTCCCTCTTCCGGAAAACGCCGGCCCGTCGCGGTCGGCGTAGCCTTCCCCGGTTTCGTGGACCCTGAGGGGCACCGGATCCTCCGAGCCCCCAATCTGGGGGGATGGGACGGCCGCGATGCTCACCGAATCCTGTCCGGAAAGTTGGAGGTCCCGGTGATCCTGGAGAATGATGCGAATGCGGCGGCGTGGGCCGAATACCGCTTGCACCGGTCTCCCTCAACCCGGGACCTTCTTTTTGTCATTCTCGGGACCGGCATCGGGGCCGGTTTGATTGTGCGCGGAGAGATTTACCGGGGGGATCTCGGTACCGCGGGAGAGATCGGCCATCTGCCGACCCCCTTCTCAGATCGCCGGTGCGGTTGCGGGCTCCGCGGCTGTCTGGAAACCTTGGCCGGGGGACGAGGGTTGGCCTTGACAGCCCAGGCCCTGGTCCGGAGACACTCCCGGACCCTCTTGGCCAGGCTTTGGAAGAAGGAGGAAAGGCCTGGCGCCCGCGAACTGCTCTTCGCGGCTGAAAGAGGGGACCAGTGGGCCGCCCAGGCTCGTAACCTCGCGGGGGCGGAAGTTGGGCGAACCATCGCCTCGGCGGTGAACCTTTTGGGTGTGCGGGAGGTGGTCCTTGGGGGGCGGCTCCTCCACGGGGCCCCCCACTTCTTTCAGGCGATCGATGTGGGTCTTCGGGGAAGTTTGCTCCCCATCCTCCAGGACCGAGTCCACCTTCGGATCGCCCGAGACCTTCACTCGACGGTGGCCTGGGGAGCGCTCCTGAGGGCCCGCGATCACGTCGAACGCTCAAAGGGGGTCGCCCTGGAGAAGGCCTAAGGGGACCCGGGGCTAACGGACCGGACATGGCCGAGGAGATTGGGTCGTCATTCGCGGGTCTCCACAGCCTGGACCTGGACTGCCTTAGGTGTGGGGAGACCACCCGTCACCGGGTCCTCCATACACGCACTCCCGGCCCGTCCTCGGACCGTCGTCCCACCTCGATCGAGGGGACGGCCCGCTGCCAGGTCTGCCATACCGTTCGTCACTTCGCCGTGTCCGGTGCACCCGAGGTCCGCGTTTCGGTGATCCTCAGCGAAGGGGCCTCCTCCACCCGGCGCTGGGTGCCCTTCGCGCGGGGGCGGCCGCTCTCCGTCGGCGGGATCGTGACCCTCGAGAACCGTCCGGTCCGCATTGTACGGCTTGACACCCCGGCAGGCTCCCGTGAACATTGCCAGGCCTCGGAGGCGGTGACCCTCTGGACTGTTCCCGACGATTACGTCTGGCTTTCCTACGCGGTGACGGAAGGGTCCAAGACCCGTTCCCTTCGCGCCCGGGTCCGAGCGGACCAACGGATCGAGGTGGGAGGTGTGGTCGACCTGGAGGGCGCCCGCTTCCGTGTCTGGGGGTTTCGAGCTGGGTCCCGGACGCTCCGCCGACCGGGGGAGAGCGGATTGGCGCGAAACATCTCACGGGTCTATCTGCGGCCGATCGTCAATCCGCCCGGGGGGAGGAGGGACTGGAGCAGGTCCCGGGGCAGTCCCAACCGTCGGGAGAGCTCTCTCTCCTCCCGATCCCGTTCCCGCTCGTCTCCGGGCCTCAGGTCGACCAGGACTTCCGAACCAGCACGGGAGAACGCCTCGGGGGGAGCGCATTGAAGCAACCGCTCGCCGTCCAGCTCCACGTAGCCGAGAGAGACTTCTAAGGGAAGGTCGCGAAGATAGTTCTTCGTCCCGTGAATCACCCAGGATCCGGGCGCGACAAACTCCCCGCTCCCTCCCGCTTTGGTCACCTGGTTCCCCAAGACCCAGAAGGCGTCCGCGGACGCGAGACCGACCCTCCAGGCCTTGGACAGACAGACCGCCCACTGGGCCACCTGACGAAGGCCTTCCGGGCCTACCGCGTCCTCTCGTTCTCCGGGACGTCGGAGCACGACACTGGGGGCCCCGTGAATGTCGGCATGAAAGTACAGGTCGTTTTCTCGGAGGTACCGGCGAACGATCGCGTCGTTGGTCCGAGCGTTCCGTCCTCCCACGGCCGGGTGCGCTTGCGAAGTGATCATCCAGCGCGGCGCCTTCTCGAACCAAAAATGCCGAGTCCGGTGGGTTCGGACCCTCCCCGGTCCCTGCAATCCCTCCGACGGGCGCGCTTCCCGCGCGGGAGGACCGGCGCGAAGCCGGGATTCCGTGTCCGCCAGGGCCCGCAGGACTCCCTCCCTCTTTGCCGAGAGTTCTTTGGCCTCATCGTAGAGCCTCTGGGCCACCGCTCGCGGGGGGATCTCGGGCTCTATCTCCAGAGGACTCCCCTCGATCTCTACAACAAGTGGCTCCTCGGGGGGTCGGTCCCTTCGCCGGTCTTCGATCTCGGCATAGTGGACGAAGATCCACTCGGCCTGTCTCTTCTTGGTCTCGATGGCGGCCCCCAGGGCTTCGGCCGCCCGCCTCTGAACTTCCCGTTGCCTTTCGAGGCTTCGCCGAAGCTCGTCCTGGGGACCGGCTTCGCCCGCGGCCCTTTCTTCTTCGGTGAGACCGTGGAAGTAGGTCCAGGCCGCGTCCGAAAAATACGGCTGGATCTCCTCCACGATTCCGGGGGTCCGCCGCCACCGCTCGGAGGGGAACGGCTCCACGTCGACCAAACGCCCTTCCGAGCTCCGGTACAGATAACCCGCGGGGACAGGGCCGATGTCGTCCGCGAGGGTTGGGAACGCGTCCAGGAGGGCCCGGACATCGTCCCGGGAGACCTGCGAGGCGGGCCGGCGAGGATCCAATCCCGATCGGACGACGAGCTCCTCGGCCAGAGGACCCCCCAGACCCAGCTTGGCGGCCAGGGTTGTGGCCAGGTCCGTCCGCGATCTTTGCAGGAGGGCCAGGACTTCTCCGGGCTTCCTTTGGGACATATCCTCCCGGGCGGGAGGTCGAACATAGGTCTCCCCGGGACGCAGGGACCTCTGGGCCCACTCCCTCGGATGCGCGACCCACACGATCTGGGTCCCGCGGGTGAGGATCAGGTTCCCCGAGCCAAAGAGCTCGATCGCGATCCGTACGGGATCGGCCCCCGGCCCCCGTCCGACGGTGAACTCCAAGTACCTCTCCCCGGGCGGCTGCCAGACGCCCAGGAGCGGGGCTCCCTGGACCCATCGCCGGATCTCGGTCGAGAGGGCTCCGGGGGGGGAGGGTTTCTGCCAGGGTTCGCTCCTAAGGACCGCGAACCGACCCAAATGGCAGTAGAGCTCTCGCCGTCCTCCCCCCGCGAGGCGTAACGATAGGAGGACCCGGTCCTCCCCCATGTCAAAGGCCTTGTCGATCCAGGCCTTGGGAAGGGCCCCGATCTCCCGGACGAGCGCGAGAGTATCCAGGGAGCTGAACCGTTCCTTGACGGGAACTGTCATGATGGGCCGGCCAGAGGCACTGGTGCCTTCAAATGAGTATCCCTGCGCCTTGATGAAGTCCCCCGAGCCCTGTCGATGAATCGAACGGCGCGCCTTCCGGAAGGGAATGTTGCCGACACCCAGGACGGGTGACGAGATCCGGCCTCACGGGCGGGTCAGCGGAGCATCCCAATGCGTCCCACCAGGGGGATCCCGGAACTCTGTCGTTCGGGTCCTTTAGGACGAGACCCGACTTCCCAGACATGGCGAGATTCCGAGCCTCATCGAAACGGAAGGGAGCACCCCCTGGGTCCCGTCTCCTTTCCCAATTCCCTCGGCTCGTCGGAAAGCGGTAAGGCCTCCGAGACTTTGGGCCCTCGGATCATGAGCGAGCCGACGGGGGCCAAGTCCCGGCCAGAGGGGAAGCTCCTCCCTCAAGAATTGGGGATGGACTGGGTGGCCCGGGTGCAAGATTTTTGTCGAACCCACGTGCGGCCCTTCCGGACCCAGATCGACCGCGACGATCGGTTTCCTCCCGAGCTGCGGGAAGCCCTCCAGAAATCCGGCCTCCTGGGGCTGACGGTTCCCCGCGAATATGGGGGAGCGGGGCTGTCCACACGGGAATTCGTCCGGGTGCTGGAGGAACTTTCGGCGGAGAGCCCCGCTCTCGCGACCCTCGTCTCCGTCCACCTCGGCGTAGTCTGCCATCCCCTTCTCGAGTTCGGCACCGAGCAACAGAAGCGCCTCTGGTTGCCCCGATTGGCCTCCGGCGATTGGATAGGGGCCTTTGCCCTGACCGAACCGGACGCGGGCTCCGACGCCCAGAGGATCCGGCTGCGCTACCACCGGGACGCGGCCGGTTATACCCTGAACGGAACGAAGATGTTCATTTCCAGTGCCGAGACGGCCCATGTCCTTCTCACGTTCGCGACGCGCGATCCCGGCCTCGGAGCCCGGGGCATCAGTTGTTTCCTAGTGCCCAAAGGTCCGAAGGGACCTCGCATCGCCCAGCGATTGGACAAGATGGGAGACCGGGGCTCTGACACCTGTGAAGTGGTCTTCGAGGATTGCCCGGTTCCCGAGGACGGTCTCCTCGGAGAGGAGGGACGGGGCTTTTCCATCGCCATGAGGGCCCTGGAGGCCGGCCGGGTGGGGATCGCCGCCCTCTCCGTCGGGGTGGCCCGCAGCGCGTTCGAACGAATGCGCGAGTTTGTGAAAGGGGACCCGTCCCCTTGGAAGCAAGCGGCCCTGGCTCGGGCCTATGTGGAGGTGGAAGCCTCCCGGGCCCTTGTTCACCGCGCCGCCCAGCTCCGGGACCAGGGGGACGATTTTGGGATGGCGGCTTCCGCCGCCAAGCTCCTGGCGTCCACCACCGCTTTCCGCATTGCCTCCCAAGCCATCGATGTGGGAGGGCGCGCCACCGCGGCTCGGGATCACCCGAGTGGGATCGAGCAGGTATTCCGGGACGCTCGGGTCCTCACGATCGTCGAGGGGACCACCGAGATCCAGGAACTGATCCTGGGGCGGCGGCTGAGCGAAGGGCACCGGGCGGCAACCCTTCCAGGCTCCGGGAGCGTAGATCCCCCGTGACCGGAGAAGATCCCGGACCCGAATTCGTTCCGGCCGGCCAGCTTCCCCGACCGGCCCCCCCGGTCCAGAGGACCCCGGCCCGGGAGCGATCGGAGCTCGCCACGGACGAGGACCCGGCCTCGCGCGTATCCTGGGACCGGGTCCCGGTGGATCCCCGGCTCGTCGGCTTGTTCCGAAGACAGGGGATCGGTTCCCTGTACCCTCCGCAGGCGCGGGCCTTAGAGCCGGTCCTCCAGGGGCGTAGCGTTCTTTTGGCCTGCCCCACCGCCTCCGGAAAGTCCTTGGTCGCCTATGTGGGATTGCTTCAAGCCGCGCTGGAAGGCCGCGCGGGCCTCTATATCGTGCCCTTGCGAGCCCTGGCCTCAGAGAAGTACGAGGAGCTCAAAGCCTTCCAGACTCTGGGGTTACGCGTCTCCCTCTCCATGGGGGACCGGGACCTTTCCGGCCGACAGCTGGATAGGACGGACATCCTCGTGGCTACCAGCGAGAAGGCGGATAGCCTGCTGAGGCACCGAAGTCCCTGGATCGACCGGTTGGGGGTGGTGGTCGCGGACGAGGTCCACCTCCTCCGGGACCCCGACCGGGGGCCGACCCTTGAGATCTCCCTCACCCGGCTGCGTCGCCGGATCCGGGGGCTGCAGATTATCGCCCTGTCGGCCACGATTTCGAACTCGGCGGAGGTGGCGGATTGGCTCGACGCGGTCCACATTTCCAGCTCCTTTCGACCGGTCCCCCTCCGGACCGGCGTCTACCGGGACGGGGTCGTTCGTTTCCGGGACGGGTCCGAACAGGAGATCGGGGCTTCCGGCGAACCGCTCGCCCGGTTGGTCCGGGACACGGTCTCCCAAGGGGGTCAAGTTCTCGTTTTCGTCAGCACGCGACGCAGCTCCGAGGCCGTGGCGAACGCTTTGGCCCCGGAAGTCCGGACGCTGTTGAGCCCTTCGGAGCTCGAAGAGCTCCAGACCCTCACGGAGAGGTGGGAGGGGCTGGAGGAGGAGGAGACCGAGGGACAGCGCCGTCTGCGGACCCTTCTTCCCCAGGGGACGGCCTTCCATAACGCGTCGCTTACCAATTCCGAGCGAAGCTTTGTGGAAAGGGCCTTTCGAGCGCGGAAAGTCCGTTGTGTGGTCGCGACCCCGACCTTGAGTGCGGGGATCAACCTGCCCGCGCGTCGCGTGGTGGTACGAGACCTCACTCGGTACGACGAGACCTTCGGGGCCTCTCAACCCCTCCCCGTACTGGAGGTTCACCAGATGTGCGGTCGGGCGGGTCGCCCGGGCCTCGACCCCTACGGAGAGGCGATCCTGCTGGCCCGGGGAGCCTCCGAGGAGGAGGACCTCCGGGAGCGCTATTTGGAGGCGGAGCCCGAATCGGTCGAGAGCCGTCTCGCCTCCGAGGCGGTCCTGCGCAATCACCTGTTGGCCCTCGTGGCTTCCGGTGAGGTGGAGGAACGCTCCGAGCTCTTCTCCTTCCTGGGGGCTACGTACTACGGGTTCGCAAGTTCCGGGGAGGAGATCCGGGTCCACCTGAGGCGGGCCGAGCAGTTCCTCAAGGACCACGAGCTCCTGGAAGGGGGAGAGCGACTTCGGGCGACACGCTTCGGTAAGCTCACCTCGGACCTCTACATCGATCCGGTAACCGCTGTCATCCTGCGGCAGGCGTTGCGTCGGGGCGGGGGGGACGCCCCCCCCTTCTGCCTGCTGGCCACGGTAGCGGCCACCCCGGACCTTCCCCCGTTCTATCTGCGCCGCGGTGAGGAGGAGCTCCTCCTGCGCCGCCTGGCGGACGAAGAAAGGGATCTTCTCGTCCACCCGGAGGAGCCCCCTGCCCGCCTCGACCTCGACGTTTACCTGCAGACGCTCAAGACGGCGTCTGTTCTCGAAAGTTGGATCGAAGAACGGTTACGCCTCGTGGATATCAGCACCCAGTGGAACGTGAGCGCGGGTGACCTGAGAAGCCGAATCGAACGGGCCGAATGGTTGCTCTCGGCCATGAGCCAACTCGCCCGAACCGAATGCCGCCCCTTGGTACGGCGCCTCGAGGAGCTGGCCGTTCGTGTCCACTACGGGATCCGACCGGACCTGCTCGAACTGGTCCAGTTGCGCGGCGTCGGTCGGGTTCGGGGACGAGCTCTCTACAACGCCGGTTTCACGGACCTCGCTCGTCTGGCCCGGGCCCCGCTGGAGGATATCGCGGTATGTCTGGGTTCCCACCACCTGGCCCAGGATATCCTTCGGCAGGTCGGAAGACGTCCCAGGTCGGATCCGGTTCCCCCGGAAGCCCCCCCGGATCGCCCGTCGAGCTCGTGGGGAGCGAACCCCCCGAACAACGAGCCGCGGTCGCATCCTGAATAGGGTCCGACAGGAAGGGGACCTTCCGGTTCTCCGCGGGGGCTCCCCACCGGACAAAGGATCTCGTTCCTCCCATACCCCCCACCTCGATCCGTCGTTGCACAAGCCCCGATCGCTGAAGGCGGTTGAGAGCCCGCCACAAGCGCGCCGGACTCGGATAGGGCATCCCCTCTTCCTGGCACAACGGTTCCAAACAGCTCCGGACGTCGCCGACCCTGACCCAACCTACCGGAGAGAGCTGATCCAGCGCTTCGAGGAGGAGGCAGTCGAGCACTTCCGGACGGGCGCGACCCCCGGGGCGCGGCCCCGGGACCCCAATGTCGGAGACGAGGACCTCTGACGATCCCCGAGCTCGAGCGCTCTCACTGGCTCCTCGGAGAAGGTCTTCGACGAGGGTCAGGCGCCCTCCCCGCGACAGGACGAGGTCCCGGATCCGGCGCAGGGTGTCCTCTCCAAACCGGAGGGTGTGGTACTCCACCGCCGCCTCCAATACAATGTCCCTTACAACCTGGGGAGGGAGGGGCGGAACCAGCTCCACCTGGACGTCTTCTTCCAGGGTCCCCTGAAGGGGGTGTGATTGGAGGATTTCTCGGTCGCCCGAGGCCAGGATCCACAGGGGAGGGACCCCATCGTGGCCTTCGGGCAACGAGATCTCGGGATGAAGGAGCGTTGAAAGGAACAGCTCGAAGCCGGCCGGCCAGCGGTACAGGTTGTCAACCCAGACCACGGTGGGCCTCCCCTGGACACGGAGCCGTCTCAGAAGAAGGCGGGTCAGCAGCAACGAGGACGCGCCTCTCCTCTGGAAGTCCCCGTCCCAGGTGCGGAACAGCGAAATGAGGCCCCCGGCGACAGAGGGCTGCACCGCGGCATCCCAAATCAGGCATCGCGGCAGGTCCCCTCCCGATCGCTGGCGGATTTGGGAAAGCCACTGCGAGACGTACTCCCGGGCGAGGGTGGAGGTACCCACACCCCGGGGACCCAGTAATAAGAGGGCACGACGGGAACCCGGAGCCTCCCATTGGAAGCCGTACCTTCGAAGCCGGGATTCGGTCTCCTGCCGACCTCTCAAGGGACCCCGCGACCGCGGTGACCATCGGATTGACCCGTCGCTCCTGTCGGAGAGCATGCGGAATGAGAATTCTCATTGCTATAAGAATTCTCATTTTTGGATAGGCGGGCGCGAATCTGGCCTGACCCCGGGGAGGGTCGAAAAGTCTGGGGGCCTTCCTGGGCGGCTCCATCCTCCCCGGGGTGTTGGAGGCACAAGGGGCTGGGGCGGGAATCGCGCGAGGCGCGGGGGACGCCACAATTTCGAACGCCCGTACGAGGCAGGAGGACCTCCTTTCCCAATGGCGGAACGCCCCTCCCTCACTCTCCAGAGGTGTCCCAAGCCTGCCCGCCACGGAGGGAATCCTTATTTCACGTTGGCCTCGTGCTCGGGCCGGGTCAGACGATGGGAAAGAGAGTGACGCTCATTCCCGGGGATGGGATCGGTCCGGAAGTCGTGGAGGCCGCCCGGATCGTGGCGGACGCCACGGGGGTCCCCCTCGAGTGGGAAGTCGTGGAGGCGGGGGACAAGGCCATGGCCCGGACGGGTACTCCCTTACCCCCCGAGGTCCTCGACAGTCTTCGCCGAAACAAGGTGGGTCTCAAAGGCCCGATCACCACCCCGATCGGAAGCGGGTTCCGCTCGGTCAATGTGGCCATCCGCCAGATGCTGGACCTGTACGCCTCTGTGCGTCCCGCCCGCGCCATCGCTGGGGAAGGGACCCGGTACCCCGAGGTCAACGTCGTGGTGGTCCGAGAGGCGACCGAGGGGCTCTACTCGGGGGTGGAACATTGGGTGGACCGGGACCATTCAGCGGGCGAGACCATCGCCATCGTGACCCGAAAGGCTTCGGAACGAATCTGCCGGTTCGCGTTCGAGCTGGCCTTGCGACAAGGCCGTCGGAAGGTGACGGCCGTTCACAAGGCTAACATCATGAAGATCACCGGAGGGCTCTTTCAGCAGGTGTTTCGCGAGGTGGCCACCCGGTACCCTCAGGTCCAGGCCGAGGAACGCCTCATCGACGACATGGCCATGCACCTCGTCAAGAAACCCCAGGACTACCAGGTGATCGTGACCACGAACCTCTTCGGGGACATCCTCTCGGACCTCTGCGCCGGTCTCGCGGGTGGCGTAGGCCTGGCCCCCGGTGCCCTCTACGGGGAAGATATTGCGCTCTTCGAACCCATCCACGGCTCGGCGCCCAAGTATGCGGGGCAGGACAAGGCCGACCCCGTCGCGGAGATCCTCTCGTTGGAGATGATGCTCCGCCACCTGGGTTTTTCGGAAGCGGCCGATCGCGTCTTTCGCGCGGTCTGGGAGGTCATCTACGAAAAGAAGGTGGTGACCTACGACCTGGCCCTCCCCGGTTACACCCTGAGGCCCACGAAACCCTCCAAGTGCTCCGAGATGGCCCGGGAGATCGCCCGCAAGGTCCCGCAGGTCGACCTCACGAAGCCCCTGCCCTTCCCTCCGAACCCCTTTCCGGGCGCCTCGGAGATCAGAGAAGACGATCAGCTCGCCGCTTAGAGGGAATCGTCCCGGGGAAGGAGCCCCGATCCGGGCCGAGCGAGCCCGGGAGATCACCCGTCGGCAGGGTAAGCCCTGTGGGGTCGAACTAGGTCCTCCGCCAGCGAATCTCGGAGCGGGCCAGGGGGTCGGGGGAGAACGGGGGGATCGACCAAAAGTGCTTAACAAGGCTCAGACTCCCCCCGGGAGGGGATTCCCCACCACAATCATCGAGGGATGGGATTTGTCCGAGAACGAGATGGACCAGACAGCCACGGTCGAAGAGGTGTCCCGAGCGTCCAAGAAGGCCGGGACCCGGTCGGCGGAACCCATCAAGTGCGCCGAGTGCGGGCGCAAGATGGGAAAAGATGACATGCTCTGGGATTACCCGAAGGGTCCGGGGGAATACGTGACGGTCTGTGAGGAGTGCTACATCCGTCTGTGCTGGACCCCCCGGCGACGGGGAACCAAGGACTGACCCCGCGGCCACTCACTCGCCCAGGACCTTCACGATGACCCGTTTTCGTCGTTGCCCGTCGAATTCTGCGTAGTAAACCTGTTCCCAAGGACCAAGGTCGAGATCCCCCCGGGTCACAGGGAGAACGACCTGGTGGCCCAGGAGGAGGTTCTTCAGGTGGGCATGCCCGTTGCTCTCTCCGGTCTCATGATGGTGATAGGGGTGCTCGGGGGGAGCCAGCCGGTCTGCCCATTCGGAGATGTCCCTCAGGAGTCCGGGCTCGGCATCGTTCACGTACACGGCCGACGTGATGTGCATGGAGGAGACAAGAACAAGCCCCTCCTGGATCCTGGCCCCCTTCACGATCGATCGAACGGGCGCCGTTATGTTCACGAATTCCCGCGGTGTCTTTGTCTCGAACCAAAGGTACTCGGTCACGGAGCGCATGCCTCGGGGTGTTGGTCGAGGGACCATGAGCCTTGCGCGCGCTCCCCCGGGGGAGCTCCTGCCATATAGGGAGGCTCCCCTCGGGGAGATCGGGAGGTGGCGGTGGCCCGAGCGGTCCGTATTTCCCGTAAGGTGTCGCCGTCCGCGGCGGACGACGGACCTCGCCGCCACGTCGGGGTCCGGTTTCGAGGAAGAGGGAAGAGGACGGCCCGTCCGGCAACGGCCGCCGAGGTCGAGGCCTGGACGCCGAACGACAAGGCCCGACGAGTCAGTCTCTGGCTGTTCTTCCTCGGATTCCTCGCCGCTCCGATCGGGCTTGTGACTTTCTTCGTCGCAGCGCTCGTGTCAGGCCCGGCCGGTACAGACACCACCAAGGAGGTCTCGTCCCTTCTCCTCATTGGGTCGGCGGGCCTGATCGTGATGGTCGGATATTTCCTGACCCTGGCCCGGACCCCGTTCGCCCTGGCCTGGACGAAGGACCGGGAGCTTACGGTCCGCTTTTGGGGGGGGCGACAGCGGATCTTTCGCTGCGAGGACGGGGCGTCCTACTGGCCCCTCGGTCCCTCCGTCTCCCTCGGGTCTCGAGGTCCTCGTGTGGAGGTGGTCGAGGTCTCGTTTTCCCCCTATCGCTCCCGCCGGTGGATCGTGGAAGAGGGGCTTCTCAATCCGTACCTCCCCCTGGCCTCCCCTCGGGGATCCCGTCCCAGGGGCCGGAGGATCCAGGGCGAGGATCTCACTCGAGAAGGTCTTCCAGCTCGCCCGCGACCAGAGTCAGCAGCTGGTCCAAAGAGCGATTCTTCAGCTCCGTGATCTGGCCGGTGCGGGTCTCCAAGCGGGCGGTGAACTCGTCGCCGTCCCGCAGGAAGGACAGGGACAGGAGGTGTTGGGTGAGGTCCGTCCCGATCGAGGAAGGCTCGGGGGAGCCAGCGGTTTCGCCTTCGGGGAGAGTGGGTGCTCTCTCGGGTTTCCGGGGGGGAGGAGCGGGGGCGCCGGCCTTCGGACGACGAGGTGGGGGTGTCTTCTTAGAGGCCGGGGTCTTGGATGTTCGCTTGGCTGAGAGGCGAGGAGAAGGCCGCGGGGGGCGCCGGTGGCTGGGCTTCTTGGCGGTCTTCGCGCCCTTCTTCGAACTCAAGAAGACCCCTCTGCGACGCGGGCCCGCACCGCGTTATCCTATTTAATGACTTTTCAACCTCCGGGGGAGGGGTCTCGGCGGTGCGGCCGAGAAACCTGGCCGCCGCCCCTTCCGGTGACAGGGACGGCGTACCCCTTATGTCGGAAACCTCCCTGTCCAGCGCCTGTGACAAGTTCCCGAGCGCCGGGTCTCCTTGTGGCGGGCACCACGAGCGGGGCGGGAAAGAGCCTCGTGACCACAGCCCTGGCCCGATGGCTCCATCAACAGGGAATTTCGGTACACCCGTTCAAGGCGGTCAACATGTCCTTGAACTCCATAGCGGTCGACGGCGGCGAGATCGCCGTAGCCCAATGGGTCCAATGCCAGGCTGCTGGGATCTCCCCCAGCGCGCTCGCCAATCCCGTGCTCGTGAAATCGGAGGGACCGGGGCGTGTGGAGGTGGTCGTACACGGGCGGGTGCGCTATCGACTTCGATCCTGGAAGGACGAGATGCCTCGGGTGGCGAAGGACCTTGCCCCGGTCATACAGGATGACCTCGAGAAGCTCCGCCGAGATGGGTATTTCGTTCTGGCGGAGGGGGCCGGGAGTCCGGCGGAGGTGAACCTCCGCCGGACAGATCTCTCCAACATGTTCGTGGCCCGATCCCTGAACTGCCCGGCGATCCTCGTGGCGGACCTGGAAAGGGGTGGGGCCCTGGCCCAGGTCGTAGGGACTCTCGAGCTCCTCCCCAAGTCGGATCGAAGTCGTTTCTCGGGAATCGTCCTCAACCGCCTCCGGGGGGATCCCAGCCTCCTCGCCGGGGCCCGATCGTTCCTCCGGCGGAGGACCGGTCTGCCCGTCCTGGGGGTGCTGCCCCATATTGACCCCGTCGCTGGAAGGCTTCCCCCGGAGGACAGTCTGGACATCTCCTCAGATAGGAAGAATGCGCGCTCCCCCACCTTCGTTCGCCTGGGAATCGTGCGGGTTCCCCACGCCTCCAACTTCTCCGATTTCGAAGGGTTCTATCGGCTCTGGGGGATCTCCCTGGAGTGGCTGGAAGATCCCCCTGAACCCTCGGGGTGGGACGCGATGATCCTGCCGGGCTCCCGAAGGACGCGAGATGATCTTCAATGGCTAGAGGACCGCGGTTGGGTTGATGTTCTCCACGAGCTTCATCATCGGGGGACCCGGATCGTAGGGATCTGTGGGGGGTATCAGATGCTGGGCCGCGAGCTCCGGGATCCCGAGGGGTTCGAAGGGCCCCCCGGCCGAAGCCCGGGCCTGGGCCTTTTACCCCTCGTCACCGACTTCATGGACCCGAAGATCGTCCGAACGATCGTGGTTGAACCCCTTTCGGACAACCCCTGCTTTTCCCCGGGCCAGCGCTGGATGGCCTATGAAATACGCCGGGGGCGTACTCGCCGGACCCAAGACACCCCCGCCCTCTTCCGGCTTCGGGCCGATACGCATCGACCCGAGTACGACGGAGCCCGCACCGGGGATGCGACGGTCTGGGGATCGGCGTTGCACGGTCTGTTCGTGGAGCCGGCGCGGGCCCTGGCCTTGGCCAGGTGGGCCTGTCCGGAGACCCACCGAAGGCGCCACATCCGTGTGCGTCGGACGCGGGGGTCGACCGGAGGGTCGCGCCCCTCCGCGACGGCACCACTCCTCGGACAGGGGCTCGAACGCACGATCCAGGCCCTGACCCAAGATATCATGGGGGCCTTTGACCAGAGAAGGCTTCAGGCAGTCCTCGGCCTCCGAGGAGGGCCGTCTTGAGGCGGGTCACGGTCCTGCTCTTAACTTCGGCCACCCTGTTCTCCGTCTTTATGGCCCTGGAGCCGCTCCTCTCCTTCCCCATCTGGGGGTCCGATACGGGGGAATACTACTACCTGACCCGCTACCTTGTCGTTCACGGCCAGTTTCTTCTCCAGGGCTATCCGGGATGGGGGTTCGGCTATCCCTACTTCCCGGGAATCTTCGAGGTCGCGGCGGCCGTTTCCCAAGCCACCGGGACGGACCCGCTATTGTCCCTGCTCATTTCCGTGCCGACGCTCGGAGCCCTGTCCATCCTCCCTCTCTTTCTCCTCTTCCGCCGCTTCTTCCCGAAGGACGATTGGGCGCTCCTGGGGGCCACGCTCGCCGCCGTGGCCTTCCCTCGGATCTTCTCGCTGTCCCATGCGGCCCCGCTGACGCTGGGAGATTTCTTCGTCGTAGCAGGGGTCTGGTGTTTCGTCGAACAGAGGGACGATCCGCGCTGGCTGCTCCCCCTGAGCCTCGTGTCGGGAGCCCTCATTATTACTCATCATTTCTCAAGCTACTTCCTATTCCTGGCCACCCTTGGCATGCTCGCCGGGACTGAACTCTACTCTCCCTTCCGGTGGTCCCGACGGTATCCGACGAGAGAATTCGTCTACCTGGGCGGTTTCCTGGCCGCCCTGTTTTCCTATTGGTTCCTCTATGCCCCCAAGTTTGTGGACCAGGTCCTTCTCGGGGCGGTGGGATCCGTAAAGATCCCGCCTGTCGCTTTTCCCCTGGGCGCGGAGATCTTCTTGGCCCTGGTCGCCGTCGGCATCCTAGCGCGTCGCCGTTTCGTCCAGCGAACCGGACGGGTGATCCGGGTTTCCCATTGGCCCCGATCCGTTCGCCTCTGGCTCGACCCCCTGGTGATCGGAGGGATGGCCTACGCCGGGCTCGGGATCCTCACCCTCGTCCCCTTGCCCGGTACGGGCCAGAAGGCCACCGGGCTGGAGCTCCTCTACTATTCCCCTGTGATCGTGGTGGGACCCCTGATGGCGGGCAGCCGACGGATCGCCGCCTTCTCCCGGAACGGGTACCTTCCGCTGTTCTGGCTCGCGGCCCTGGGGCTTTCCACCTTGGCCGGGTTGGTGACGGCCAACCAGGTTCTCTTGCCCTCCCGTCAGGTCGAGTACATCATGATCCCCCTCGCCTTCTTTGCGGCCCTCGCCCTCGGACGCCTTGCGGGGGCCTACCATATGCAAGGGGCCCGCCGTCGAGCGAGCGCGGTCGTCGCGGCCGCGCTCCTGCTCGTCGCGGCGAACGCGGCGGTGGCCTATCCCCCCCCGTCGGCGCTGGGAGGTTTCCAGGAAGGGTTCACTTTCGGGGACGTGTCCCTCGCTGAGTGGGCCTCGCACGAGCTCCCCTCCGGCACCACACTGGCTTCCGATCACCGGCTCAGCGACCTGTACTTTGGGTTGTCCGGGTCCCCGGCGACCTGGTCCAGCACCCCCGGGCTCTTCGTGGGATCCAACTGGACAATTGCACAAGAGGAGCTCGCGGGTTCGGGGGTCCCCACCCTCATACAGCCCCTTGATGCGGTGGCGATCGATCGGGTCATGCGAACGGACGGTGTGGCACTCAACCCGGCCGACTTGGCCCTCCCTCTCTCCGCGGCAGCCCGCCAGTGGTTCCAGGGTCCGACCTTTGCGGTCATCTACGAGAACGGTCCGGACGAGGTGCTCGCGGTCAACGGAAACAGCATCCCCTACCTGTCTTCGACCGGGGGGGCCGCGAGCCAGTCGTAAAGTCCCCGGGCATCGTAGGAAAGGATCCTCAAGGGAGTCTGCTTCGCCAAAGTCCTCAATAGCTCACGGGCCCAGAAGAGCTTCTTCTGCTTGAGCCGGGGGGACCCGGATCCCTTGGCCACCGCGGTTTCGAAGTCGAACCCGACCAGGACCACTTCTTGGGCCTGAAAGGCCTGTGCGAGGTAGACCGCCCGGTCCCCATCGGTGAATCCGCCGGCATTGAGGATCGGGGGCACCGGCTCCGTCGGCCCACTCCCAATGATCCGGCCCGGAAACCGAGGCAACCAGCGTCGCAAGGCGGACATATTCTGCCCATGGGCCTGGACCACCACCACGGCCCCCCCTTCACAGGCCCGAATCTCGTCGGGGATGATCCCGTCCAGGTCGGTCACGATAATATCAGGGATGAGGCCGTGGCGCAGGCAGACGGTGGTCGCGCCGTCCGCCGCCACCACGACGTCCGGGGGGCGGCGAAAGAGAGGGCCCCGGAACGGCATCGGCTGGCCCGCCGGTCCCACCACCCAGACGCGCCGTCCCCTCACCAGATGGTCCAAGAGACGGACGGCCTCCTCCCGGGAGAGGGCCCCGGGGTGGTGCCGGAGAAGTTCCCGGAGAACCTCTACGGCGCGTTCGTCTTCCTCCTCGGAGAAGCCGAACTCCTGGCGGATCCGCCGATACTCCGGTGCCCACGCCCGGAAGTCCATGGTCGCCACCCGCGCGGGATAGCCCCCAAACCATAGATGGGTTTCGACGACCGCCTCAATACCAGGAGGCCCTCCGGGGCGTCGCCCGACCTGGGCCGATGTTCGGGGCGCCCCATCTCTCCTCTGGCCTGAAGAAGCATTTATAACTGGAAGACGTTGCGCACGCTCGGAAGGAACTTTCATGAGACCCCTCGCCCAGGATATTCTTTCCCGGATTTCCAGCGAGCGACCGAAGGCCCCGGTCGAAAGGACGCCCACGACGGACGATGCCGAGCTCGAGGCTGTTCTGGCCAGCCTGAAGACTTCGATCAAGGTCGTGGGCTGTGGGGGAGGTGGGTCCAACACCATCAACCGGCTCTCGGAGGAGGGGCTTGCCGGGGCCGAACTCTATGCCGCCAACACGGATGCCCAACACCTCCTCACGGTCCACGCTCCGCACAAGATCCTCCTGGGACGCCGCTGTACGCGAGGACTGGGGGCGGGAGCGTTGCCTCAGGTGGGAGAGCAGGCCGCCCGGGAGGCTGAGGATGAGCTCAAGAAGCATCTCACGGGGGCCGACATGGTTTTCATCACACTGGGACTGGGGGGCGGAACGGGCACGGGATCCGCCCCTGTGGTGGCCCAGATCGCCCGTGAGGCCAATCAGGGCAATTGTCTCGTCGTCGCCGTCGCCACCCTCCCCTTCACCTCCGAAGGAATGGTTCGACAGGAGAACGCGATGTGGGGATTGGAGCGCCTCCGCTCGGTCGTCGACACCGTCATCACCATTCCCAACGACCGACTGCTGGAGCTCGTTCCCCGTCTTCCGATCCAGAGCGCCTTCCGCGTCGCCGACAGTGTCTTGGCCCGGTCTATTCGGGGCATCACCGAGATCATTACCAAACCCGGCCTGGTGAACCTGGACTTCAACGACCTGAGGACGATCATGAAGGGTGGGGGCGTCGCCCTTATCGGCATGGGGGAATCCGAGAGTGACAATCGAGCCGAGGACGCCGTCATGGAAGCCCTCCATTCCCCGCTCCTGAAGGTGGACATCACGGGGGCGCAAGGGGCTCTCATTAATGTCACCGGAGGACCGGACATGACCATCTCGGAGGCCCAGAAGGCCGCCGAGATCGTTCAAAAGGCCATAAGCCCCCAGGCCCGGATCATCTGGGGAGCCGCGGTGGACAATACCATGAACAACGCGATTCGCTGCATGGTTGTGATCACAGGGGTCAAGTCGGCCCAGCTGTTCAACGCCCAAACCCCCCCACCCCCGGGCTACAGACCGGGAGGATTGGACATCGACCACGTCCGCTGAAAGGGCGGGAACCCGGGGACCGGAGGGACACTTTCATGGGGATCGTGGAAAGGGCACGGTCCGTCCAAGAACGGCTGGACGGTCACCTGCGCAACATCGGGCACGGGAAGTACGGGAGGATCCTGCGCATGGCCCGCAAGCCGGATGTGGACGAGTACGTCAAGGTCCTGCAGGTCACCGCGATTGGGGCGATCCTCATCGGCCTCCTCGGTTTTGCCATCTACATCTTCTTCACGCAGGTGGGCCCGTGGCTCTGGGGCATGATCCAGGGGGCCTTTGCCGGGGGCGGGGCATGAACCCGGAGGGAAAGCGCGGCGAAGGGGAGGAGGGGATCGGCCTCCTTCCCGCGAAAGGGTCGCCCGACGAGGCCGCGGCCGAGCGGACCACGGCTCCCTCTCCTTCCGTCAGTGTCCTTCTTCCGCGCGAGGACGAGACCCGCCGGTCCGAAGGACCCGCGGCGGTGGGTCGACAGCCTTCCCATCTTTCTTTGAAGCCCGTCGACGACACCCTTCGGGAAGTGACCGCGGGGGCTCTAACCTCCCTCTCCACGGTGGCCACGTCCACCCATCCCGAGACGGGCGTGGCGACCCTTCGCGCCGAGTTGACGTACACGAGCCTCTACCCCGGCGAGGGAGCCGAATGGAGGGTTTGGTGGCACCTGCCGGGGAAGAAGGGCCGGGAGGAGCTCCTCGCCCGTCGTCATGAAGCGCGGCTCGAACTGGCCCCGAACACCCCGGTCCCCATCACCTTTGATGTGGAGGCCCCGGTGGGGGTCCGCTACGGAGATCAGGCCGAGGTCCACCTCTCCCTCCGGTGGGAACCCAACGGACAGGAAGGCCCGGCCACCCTGCGGCTGACGTGGGCCGCCCGCCAGGCTCTGCTGGCCATCAAGACCTCCCGGGGTTACGAGAAGGAGGTCGCGGACACACTTTTGTCCCGGGCGGAGGAGAAGCCCGGGGTCATCTTCGCCCTTCTCGTCCCGAGCGCCCTGCGGGGGTACGTCTTCGCGGAGGGCATGAGCTTCGAGGGGGTGCGGGAGATGATCAAGGGTATCCGCAAAGCCCGGGGCCTCGTGGCCGGCGAGACGACCCTGAAGGAGGTCGAGCCTCTCCTCGTCCCCAAGGTGGCCGTGGAAGGCTTCGTGGAGGGTGCGATCGTGGAGCTTATCGCGGGCCCCTTCAAGGGCGAAAAGGCCCGGGTCAAGAAGATTGACCAGAACAAGGAGCAGATCACCGTGGAGCTCATCGAGGCGGTCGTGCCGATCCCGGTCACGGTGCGGGGGGACCATGTGAGGATGCTGGAACGGGGAGGGACGAAGAATGGCTGACCAGGTCAGCGTACTGGTGGAGGGGGGAAAGGCCACCCCGGGTCCCCCGCTGGGGCCGGCCCTGGGACCCCTGGGCGTTAACGTGGTCCAGGTCGTGGCCCAGATCAACGAGAAGACGAAGGGTTTCGCCGGGATGAAAGTCCCGGTGGTGGTGAAGGTCGGACCCAACAAATCCTTCACTCTCGAAGTGGGCCGTCCCCCCACCGCCGCCCTCCTGCTCCACGAGGCCGGAGCGGAGAAGGGCGCCGGGAAGGCGAAGACCGAGACAGTGGGGAACGTCACGATGGAGCAGGTCCGGCGGGTGGCCGAGATGAAGAGGGAGGACCTCGAAGGGCGCTCGGAGGAAGAGAGGATCAACCAGGTCTTGGGAACCTGTGTTTCCATGGGGATCACCGTGGAGGGGAGGGACCCCCGCGAACTGCTCAAGGAGCGGGTCGCCCTCGCGCGGCGGTCATGATGCCGTTCTCGCCCGGGGTCCCCCCCGATCTCTCGAACGCCGAGATCGTGGACTTCACGGTCGAGGGGGGGGAGAACCGGGTCCGTCTCAAGCTGGCCGACGGCTCGGTGCTCGAGGTCAAGATGGAGATCACCTCCATCCTGAGGGTCGGCCACGATCCGAACACGGGATTTCCCACCTACGCGGTTCAGGCCACAAACCTCATTCGACTCGTCCACGTCCCGAAGGAACTGCGAAAGCCGGCCCTGCGCTCGGGAGGACCGAACGCGAAGAACGTGGGCGGTTACGGCTGACCTCACCGGATGTAAGCTCGGACGCTTTCGGCGTCGAAGTCACGGACGAGCCGCAGACCCGCCGCGGTTCGGGGTCGGGCCCACCGCAGCTCTGGGTACATCTGCCAGAGGTCGCCTTGCGCCATGCGAGTGGCCGGATGGTCCGGGCCAAAGCTCGCCCGGGCCACGTAGGCGGTCACCGGACGGACGGACCCCTCGGAGAGGTACCCCAGAGTGTGCAGGTACTCGTGGGACAAAATGACGTACAAAAACGAGTTGAACTCGCCTCGGTTCCGGGCGATCAACCGCATGGATCGGACGAGGGCCTCGTTCAGCACAATGACGTTGCCGGTCACCGGCCAGTAAGCCCCCAGGCCGGGGGGAAGTTCGGCCAGAGCGAGACCCAGGCCGGTCCGTTCCTTGCCGAGAACCCGACGGACCGATTCCTTGACCACTTCGAAGACTTCCGCGTAGCCCTCGGCCGCCTCCAAACGCCGGGGCAGAGGGGGCCCTGTCGTGGAGAACGCCGGGCCTTTCGACCTTCCCTCGGGGGCCGACCTCGTTCGGACCTCCATCGAGGGATGGAATGTCACGCTCCCCTATAACGACCAGATAGCCGGGGCGGCTGTGAGCGCCCTTCCCAAGGGCCCCGATTCGCTGGATACGTTCCAGGACCTTGTGGACCATCGATGAGCCGGCGCCGTCCTATCTCGGGCGCGGGTCCTCGTGGGCATCCTTGGGGAGCGACCCTTCGTCCCGGGTCGACCCTCCGGGAACGACCGTGATCCTCACCCCTTCGACGGATCTCCCCGGACCCGTTAGCACGACCCGTTCCCCGTTGCGTAGGGGTTGACCCAACCTCCCCTCCCGAGGTCTGTGAGAACCCGCTGGGGGATTCGGGAAGAGCTCATCCCCTCCCCAAGGCTTATGTCGCGGCGGGGGTCGCCCTAGGGGGATGCCGGGCGAAGGCAACGTCCGAGTTGGATTCCTCGTGGCGGGACTTCTCCTGGTCGTGTTCGGCTGGGGCGGCGCGGTCATCCTCAACGTGTACCTCCATACCATCGCTCCGCCGAACGGGATCCCCGTGCTGCTGTGGCGTGTCTATCCCGGCTGGAGCCTGTATGACGGTGTCCTGGCGTTCCTGGGGGTCCTGGCCACGCTCGTGGGCCTGGGCATGCTCTACCTCGCCCGCCACAAGCCCTCGGGTTCGGTCCGGCTCCCAGACACAGAAGGCGAACTCAGGCCCGACACGGTCCTTCCTTAGCGGGCCGCCAGCGGGAGCCCCGGGGCTACGGATGGCGTCGGGGATGGGGGCGATGGGGCCCGATCTTTCGGTGCGGAGGATGACCGACCGGGTGGTCCCGTCCCTGGGCCGCGGCCGCGCGGCAATCCGGACAAACCCGTTCCTCCGAGTCGAGGCACGCCACACACATCGTCAGACCACAGACGACGCAACGCAGGCTCGCCGGCATCTGACAGCGAACGCACTTGCCGATGAGGCTACCCCGAGTCATGAGACGGAAACGAAGAAGGCAAAAGTCCAAAGTGCTTAAGGGCTTCGACGAACCCTTCTCCATGACGGGACCGGGTCACATAGGTGGCCGCTTGTCGGGCCCGCTCGGAGGCGTCCGGGAAGCTCACCCCCACTCCCGCGCGACGTAGCATTCCGACATCGTTATCGCCGTCCCCGGCGACCAGGCAATCCGCGAGCGAGAATCCGTACGGCTCCAGGGCGAGGCGGACGGCGGGCTCCTTGCCCGCCGTGGGCTCGAAGAGATGGATCGCAAAGCCCGTGTACTCGACCCGGAGGGGATAGCCCCGAAGACGACGGGCCACGTCCTCCGGGTCGACGTTGGGTTCCAGGGCCACCTCCGTCTCTCGCCAGCGATCGGTAAACAGGCGTCGGACCGGTAACTGCCGACGCAGGTCCCGGTACGCTCGAAGGGCGGGTCCTTTTCTCGCCAGGCGAACGATCTTCGACTCGTCGAAGTACACAAGGCCTCCGTTCTCCGCCACCAGGGGGGTCCGGATGCCCAGGAACCGTTGCAACCCCACCATGATGGGCAGGACGTTTCCCGTGGCAAAGACCACGGGAATCCCCCGCGCATCGAGGGACCGTATGGCCCGCAGGGCGAGGACGCTCAGGCGTCGATCCCGATCCGTGATGGTCCCGTCGACGTCGGTCACCACCGCCCGGAGGTTCTGGGGTCGCCTCCTCGATGTCCGGGTCCTCAAGCTCAAACTGGCCCGCCTCCCGCGCGCGGGCCCGGCCGCCCTCGGTCCGTTTCCATCCGCCGTTTCAGGACCTCTTGAAGCACCCGCGCCACCTCCTTCCCATCTCGGCGGCCGCGGACCTCGGCCATCACATCCCCCATGAGTGGGCCCATCGCGCCCAAACCCCGGGAGCGGACCAGTTCGACGTTCCGTTCCACCACCCGATCGATCACCGACCTCAAATCGGAGTCGTCCAGAGGGGCCAGGCCGGCCCGTTCGATGGCCCTGTCCAGGGTCAATCCCTCCCAGAGCTGCAATCGGAGCACCCCCCCGACACCCTCCTTGGCGAAACGGCCCTGCTCGACCGCCGCCAGGGTCCGGCGGAGGACCTCCGGCCACAAGGGGGTCCATTCCTTCCCTTCCTGGGGGGCCTCGTCCTCGAGGGCGGGGAGCTCCTGGACCAGGACCCGGGCCGCCAAATTCGCTGGGATGCCATCCCGCACGAGCGATTCCAGCAGGGGGACATCCCCCCGCCGAACGATCTGACGGACCGATTCCCGGCTCAAGCCGTATTGCCTCTCGAGGCGGGCCTCCACGATCTCGGGCCGCTCGGGGAGGGTCCGGCGGACCTCCTCCAGTTCCGAGCTCGAAACCGGCCGTGTGGGGACATCGGTCTCTGGATACATACGGCTGCGACCGGGCAACGGGCGGTTGTATCGCGTCCGTCCATCCGGGAGGGGATCGCGGGTCTCCTCGGGGATCCCCTCCAGGGCCCTTTGGGCCCGTTCTCGGACCCTTTCCAACACCCTCACGGCCCGATCCGCCGAAGTGTGGGCGAGAAGGATGAACGCGTCCGCCCCCTTCAGGCCAAGATGCCCGCGCAAGTTTTCCACTTCCTTGCCCCCGATCCCGTAGCCGGGGAGTTCGTCAGAATGGAACAGACCCCCCACCCCCCCGGCCCGGGCATAATCCGCAAGCTCCCGCCCGAGTCGCTCGGGATGAGAACTGGCCTTCCCCAGCATCCCGGCGAACCCTGGCAGAGGGAGAGCCCAGACCCTCCCTCCCCCACCGAGGACTTCCTTTAGAAGGCGGGATTCGGTGTTACGAAAACTTTCCGTCACGTCAACCGGGGGATCGGAAGGGACCCGGGCCCCCCGGGCCGTCAATTGGTCCCGAAGGGCCAGAAAGTACGCCTGGCGTTCCCCCTCCAGTTCCACGTAGCGGGCGAGCAGCCGGAGGTCCTGGACCCCCTTAATCTCGACCCGAGCCCCTCCTTCGACGGAGATGTTCAGGTCCTCTCGGATCGTTCCGATCCCCCGTCGGACCTTTCCCGTCGCACGCAAGAGCATGCCCAGGGTCTCGGCCACCCGCCGGGCCTGTTCCCCGGAATGGATGTCCGGACCCGTGGAGATCTCGAGGAGGGGGATCCCCAGACGATCCAAGCGGTAGACGACCGAGGCGGCGTCTTCCCGGATCTTTCGGGCGGCGTCCTCTTCCAGGCAGAGGGAAGCGATCGAGATCTTCTCCCCGTCGACTTTCAGGGCTCCGTCCATCGCCAGCAGGGCCGTGCGCTGGAACCCGGACGTGTTAGAGCCGTCCACCACGATCTTGCGCATGACCTGGATCTCGTCCACGATCCGACAGTCCAGGAGTTCTGCCACCGTCCATCCCACCCGCAGGGCGTCGGGGTTGATCTCGTGCGGAGGCTCTTCGTCCAGTTCGACCAGGCAAGCGTTGGAAGGAATCTCGTAGTGGTACTCCCGCGCCCGCGAGGCCTGCCATTCCGCCGCCGGGTCGAGAGTCCCCGTTTCCCCCTTCGTGGCCTGGAGACGGCGCCGGAAGGTCCCCAGGACGACCTCGGAGAGGTCCCCGGGGCACGAACAGAAGAGCTTGCCGGTGGCAAGCTGTTGGTGGACCTCCAGACCGACCTTCATGGACCGGCTCCTCTTACGGCCGGCCGGCGCGCTTCCATCTCGCCCCGGAGGTTCGTCTGGAGGAGACGGCGGACCTCCCGGGGATCCGAACTTTGGGCGAGACACCAGGCCAACTTGACGAACGCCACCTCCGGGAGCATGTCCTCGAGATAGACCACCCCCGCCTCTTCCAGCTCGCGACCCCGCGCGTACACGAAAGGATCGACAACGCCCTCCAGACATTGCGTCGTCATTCCGACGATCAGGCCTTGGCTCGTGGCCTTGCGGACCCAATCGAGGACCGGTCGGGACACGTGCCCCAGGCCGGTCCCGGCGATGATCACCCCCCGCGAACCCCCCGCGAAGCTGTCCAGGGTTTCGGGGGTGAGACCCGGGTACATCCAGATCAAACGAGCGTCCGGAGAAGAGCCCGGGAGCCGCAACGCCGGGGAGGGGTCTCGGGGGCGAGGGATTCCCTGCCAGTGGATCCCCTGCATGTCGAGGTATCCCAAGGGGGGGCCGTTCCGCGTTTGGAAGGCGTCCCGACGGGTCGAATGCATCTTTCGGACCCGGGTGGCGCGATGGATCGCCTCGCGATCGTCGTCTAACGTTTCATGCATCACCACGAGGACCTCGCCCACGTCGGCCTCCCGGGCCAGACGAACCGCGGAGAGCAGGTTGAGGACACCGTCCGAAGAGGGCCGGTCAATGGATCTCTGGGCCCCCACCAGGACCACCGGGCCCGGCAGCCTTTCGAACTGGAACGCTAGGGAGGCGGCGGTATAGGACAGCGTGTCGGTGCCGTGGGCGATGACCACGCCCCGGCATCCTTCCCGGAAAGCCCTTTCTACTTCTTCGGAAAGGCGGACCCATTCCTTCGGTCCCATATCCTCGCTGAGGAGCTGGAAGACTTCCCGGACCATGACCGGGCCGCCGTCGTACAACCCGGGATAGACCTCCGCCAGGGCCTCTCGGGTGAGCACGGGTCGGACCCCCCCCGTCACGTAATCAATCCGCGAGGCGATCGTTCCCCCCGTGGTCAGGACAACCACGCTGCCCGCCACCGAACCCATTCCTCCGGGGACATCACCCCCCGGCGTGGCCGGGGCGGCATCCTCCGCGGAGGGTCTCCCCCACAAGGGACCGGGCAGAGTCTCCCAACGCGTTCCCGGAAGCACGTGAACCCCTATGTTGTAGCCTGAGGGAAGCTTCAGGAATATGACACCCCGGGAGAATTCGGATCCCACCGGGAGCAACCATCCTTCGTAGACCGACCCTCCGGGTTTCGTCACTCGGATCCGGGTGCCCGGGGGAACCGAGGACAGACCTTCCGCCGACGATCCTCCGCTCATGTGATCAGGCCCCCGAGTTGCTCTCTCGCCGAACCCGCCTCGGCCTCGTGACAAACTTTTTCCAATCCCTGCTTCCAGAGGAGCACGGCCGCCAGGAGGAACATCTTATCGGGGGGGTCCACCCGGGTCCACATCCGGGTGAGGAGGGGTACGGCCGAGAGCGGGTCCGCGTAGGTTTCCGGATTCTTTCGGATGTCCTCACAAAGAGCGTGAATGTGTGGTTCAACCATGGCCTGCCAGATCCTTCGACCCGCGTCTTCTGAGTTGACAGAAACCTCTCGGGGGTAGGGGGGACCAATAGAGAAGGACGGCCGCTGGCCCTCACGGCCTCCCTCCGCGGCACCGGGACCTACCTCCCCCCGTATCCTCCTTCCATACTCCTCCAGACTTCGGTGGTAAACGCCGGCCAGGGCACCGAAGAGCTCCGAAACAGGGGTCTCGAGCAGTTCCCGTATGACGTCACGGCCGCCCACGACGTGCCCAACCTCCCCGGGTTATAAAACACGGTCTTGGGACCTGCCTCTGGCCTCACCGGAGCATTTCGGGAACGGGGAGTCCCTTTAATAGCCGAGGAGTTTCGCGGAGCTGGGTCCTCCCCAAGAGGGACCGTTGCCCGTGTGGGGTAGCTACGGAACCGGAACGCTTCGGTCCCGCTACACTGGATCATCCTAGGGGCCTGCGGAGCCTCAGACCTGGGTTCAAATCCCAGCACGGGCGTCCACTTATGATTCGGAGGTTATACATTCACAGAAATCAACAGTCAATCCGATGAGCCGGGCAACCCAAACGATCCACGAACCTAGCGGACGGCTCGACCATAGCGCCCTCCTCCGGAATCGCACGGCCGCGAAGTGGTCCGAGGAGAGGCGGCTCAGGTCGCGACTGAGCGCATCGGTGAACATCCGCCAGTTGGGGATCCTCGTATACCGCCTACGCCAGACCCACCCCAGACGGGCTCGTCGGCCTCGGGCGGAGCCACCCGGATCAACTCCGGGACCTCCTGATCGGGTGTGCAACGCATCTCAAGCGATTGGGTAAGCTCGACAGTTACGTCGCCAACACCTTTGACGGGCTACGTAGCTGGCTCGAGTTCAACGGCGTAACGTTTCGCCAGTTCCCGAAGCTGAGGGTCCGCCAGGCAGAATCCCTCTCTCGGGAACGAGTTCCGACCCCGGAACAGCTCCGGTTGATTCTCGGTGCCCTGTCACCCCGAGGACGAGTCTGCGCCCTCTTGATGGCCCACGGTGGCCTCCGTCCAGGAACCTTGGGGAACGATGGAGGAACCGACGGCCTAACCCTTGGAGATCTGCCGGACCTCCGGGTCAGCGGGCACCCCCGATTTGACCCGCCCGAGGGACACCGTGCGTTTCCTGTTCAGGTCCCCTCGAAGCTGTCGAAGACCGCCCAGGGATACGTGACCTTCGGGACTCCTGAAGCGGCGGACGCGATCCTGTTGTATCTCGGCGAGCGCCAGGCAACGGGCGAGGAACTGACTGCCGCGTCTCCGCTCGTGGCCCTGTCATCGCTGGGCACCCGGAACACCGAGGGGAAGGGACCGGGTTCGTTTGTGACGACGAAGTCGGTGGTGATGGGAATCCGAAAGGCCCTCCAGTCGGTGTGTCCCGAGGGCGTGCGGTGGCGGCCCTACGTTCTCCGAAGCTACTGCTGGACCCAACTGCTCATCGGCCGGATGGATCATGACACCCGTGAAGCGATCCTGGGTCACGACCTGGGCGTCTCGGGGAGATACCATCTCAGGAAGCACCTCGCGGACCATGTCATCGAGGCGATGCGGACCGAGTACGAGCGAGCAATGGGCGCCCTCCTGACCGCTCGGGGCGCGGAGGAGCGACGAACAACCGATGACTTCGTGCGGCTCTTGCTGCGTGGCTTGGGGCTACCGGAAGATACCGACCTCTCCGGTATGTCGGAGAAGGAGCGGGCGGAACTGGCGGAGCAGCTATCGGAGCGGCTCTTGACCAGTGGGAAGAAGGGCGCGCACGAAGTCGAAGGTTGGAGTGCGCCACCTGTGCCTCCGCTCTCACAGGGCCCCGCCCCGGTACAGCGGATCGTTCCGCTCCCAGAGATTCCTGGCCTCCTTGAGCAGGGAGGGTCGGCGGTCATGTCGCTGGACTCGCAGCGGTTCATCCCCTAATCGCCCCGGCGGTCCGGGCGCCCTGAGGGAAGACTCCCCCCAACACCCTCCCGTCGGCGACAGCCGAGGGTTGTCATCGAGAGAGGTGGGCGCCTGAACAGACCCACATGGCGGACCCCATGGCCCTCCAGGGCACGGATTCCCTACCACTGACCGGAGGCTGGGCGTGTTTCCAGTTCGAAGGAGGCGCCCTGATGTCGCGCGCTCTCTCACGCGCGCGAGGAAGGAGGAGCATGCGTTGGTCCGGGCGAGAGGAGCGTTGAGTCTACGTCGACGAAGGTGTCTCGGGGCGCACCGCCTCGAGATCGGACCACTCAGCGGCAGATTGCAGCGGCGACCGACCTCTCGGATACACGGTGGGCGGCGTTTCCCTCCGATGGAGGGCGGCGCGCCTGGGACAGAAGGGGTCGGCTCCCGATTCCCCCAGGGGCGCGCGGTGCCCGGGAGCCACCCTTGACGCTCTATCTAGGACGCGCGCGCGAGGGAAGGAAGCGTTCCGGATCTTCCCGGAAGGAGTTCGGTCCGGGAGGGCCATCACATCGCAGGACTGGGGCGGAGTGACGGGGAGCCTCCTCATGGCTTCCGTGCGGGTTGTCTCCTTCCAGTAGTTCCAGCGGGGTCGATGGCTCTCCTTGGTCGGAGGGGTGGCGTCCGCCGGGCTCGCGGCCCTTCTCGTGGGGGCCCTCGCCGAGGAGCGTTCCCCCCTCTCTACGCCTTCGACATTAGCAGATCATTGATTCCTCCACGCGGGTGGTTCCAACGTCGAAGCGGTTCGGAACTACCAAACCACCTGAGAACTCGTCGCCAACCTGCGAACCATCGTGGCCCGTGACTCGGAGGCCTCGGATCTCGGGCAGTGGTCTCCCCGTCCATCTATCGAACGCGCGTGCGTGGGGAGGCGGGCCTGCGCGGCCGCGGCGACCATCCAGTTGGCACGAGGGGCCCCTTAAGAAACCCCCTCCGTACAAATCGGTCGGAGGGTTGACGAGGAGCCCCCGACTCTCCCAACGTGCCCTTTGGTTGGACCCGCATACGCTCGAGGTTCTGACCGCGAGGTACGCGCATGGCCATACGCGCGCGACCGGCCAGTTCCCGGTACGTGACGTCCGCGTGCGATGCCGGGCCCGCGAACACTGGGGGCCCAGAGGGAGCCATCTGACGTATCCGGAAACAGGGGGTACCCCTCGGTGGAGTTCGTCGCCGTCTTGGTTCAACCAGTGCGCAGGCATCCGGGACCGGCTACACCAATCAACCGTCCGCGACGCGGAACGGAGTCACGTCCACGAAAGTCGCGCGTCTCCTCCGCACTACATATAGTTCCATCCCGATGGCCCGTCTGCACCCTGAACCGGGCGAAGCGGGACCTCCATGCCCGAGGGGACCAACCGGCAATGGCTGTTCGAGAAACGGCCGCACGGCCCAGTGGGGCCCCACAACTTCCGCTGGGCCCGGTCCGACCTTCCCACGCCCGCGGAAGGACAGATGCTGGTGCGGAACTTGTAGCTCTCGTTCGAGCCTACCCAGCTGCTGGGTATGTTGGCCCCCCCCGAGGAAGGAGGGTACGCTCTCGGAGCCCCCATGCGGGGGTTGGCGGCGTCCCGGGTCCTTGCGTCGCGGATTCCCGCGTTCCAACCCGGCGACACCGTGTACGGGTATTCGGGGTGGGAAGACTACTCCGTGGTCGACGGCAAGGGATACTGGGACACGACCAAGGTACCGCCGGGCGTCCCCCCGAACCTGGCGGCCGGGACCTTGGGCATCACCGGGATCGTCGCCTACTTCGGAGTCACCGAGATTGCGAAGCCCCGCCCCGGCGAGACGATCGTCGTCTCCGCGGCGATGGGCGGCGTAGGATTGGTCGCATCCCAGGTCGCCAAGATCCTGGGGCTCCACGTAATCGGAATCGCGGGCGGCAAAGAGAAGTGCGATTGGCTGCGCGAGGAAGCCCACCTCGACGGCGCGATTGACCACCGAAACGAGGACGTAGCCGACCGGCTCGATGCGCTCTGCCCCGAGGGGATTGACATCTTCTTCGACAATGTGGGCGGGCCGGTGCTGGACCTGGCCCTCGAGCGTCTTCGTCCCCACGGTCGAATCGTGCTTTGCGGCATCACGGCCCATTACGACCATACGACCGGACTGCCCGGCCCAAAGAACTACTCGCAACTGATCATGGTGAACGGTCGCATGGAGGGATTGCTGGGCCGGGATTACTTCGACCGATTCCCCGAAGCGATCGAGGCTCTGCGCGCCTGGATAGACGCCGGGAAGCTCAAGTCCAAGGAGGACGTTGTGGTGGGGTTGGAGAACGCTCCGTCCGCCCTCGCGCGGCTGTATTCCGGGGCCAATGTCGGGAAGCAGCTGTTGAAGATCGAAGACCCGAAGCTGACCCTCACCTGAGCCGAAGCCATGGACGAACAGACCGCGGTGGGGCAGTCTCGCACCGCTGGGTCGTTGTCAAGGGCCCCATAGCGCGCGCAATCATCCGAGCCGGCGGCCAGGCGTTTAGCCGTCGTGGCCCCGAGAGCGTTCCGTTCGCCTTCCTTCTCCTTCCCCCCAACCTCTCCCCCAACCTCTCCTCGTTTCAGCGGTCCGATAGACCGCGAGGAAAACAGTGGGCCGGGTGGCGTTCCTTGGCCACCGGTATGCCCGGCAGGCGGTCCGGGAAGGCAGCACGAGGACATCGCCCGGCCGTAGGACCCGGGGTAGGGCGGTCTTTCCCCGGAACTCCACTTTGAGTCGTCCCTTCAGGACCGCGATGACATCGATCCGTGGCTACTGAAACCAGCTGCGGTCGATCCTCTCTGCGCCCTTGGAGACCCAGACCGCCTCGATTCCTTCTCCTGAATAGAGGAGACCCACGTCTCCCGTAGGAGTTCGGCGGATATCGATCGCGTCACGGGACCCAGTTCGAAACACTCGAGCAGTTCCTCCCGAGGGTCGTATCGCGCGTCGCCGACCCGACATGACTCCTCCAATAGATGTCCGATGGTTAAGCGAACGCCCACCCGCTCGTCGATGTGGTAGGTAGCCAAGGCACCCTTTTTGGGTGTCGGAGGGGACATCACAGAGAAGGCTCGATGCCCTCTCAACACCGGTGGCCCCCGTGACGGGTCAATCGGGCGGAGGACGTCACGGGATGTTCGCCAGGGTCGCGTGTAGGCCGATGTCGGCCCGTTCGGCCGATTGCCAGAGACTCTCCGCCAGCAACAGCTCTTCCCAGGCAGCGCCGGTGTTGATGACGATCCGTGTGGAGCTCTCGTCGCGGAGATCCGTCAGCCCCTCGCCGTCGGCGAGCTTGAGGAGCTTCCCGCGCATTCCCTCACTTTGGAACAAGGTCCCCGGTCCGCTGGCTTGCTCAATACTGTCGGTCCAGACACGGGGAGCATCCTCGAGCAACTTCCGGTCTATCTCCGGTCGGCGGTAGGAGTTGATGCTCAAGAGCAATTTCGGTCCGGAGATCATTTCAGCTGTGACCACGGGCGACTCCGACGACGTCACAAGAGCGATCGCCTGGGCCTGACGAATGACATCTTGGGCATCATCGCCGAGCCGCACTGTCACTTGCAGGCTCTGCTCGGCCCAGAGTCGGAACGCCTCTCTCCGCTCAGGGTTCGGGCTCCAAGCCCAGACCGATTTCAAGGGAAGGGCCGCCGCCGCGCAGGCGAGCCCCTGACGAGCCTGCGTCCCCGTTCCGATCAGTCCGATGGTGTCCAGGTCCGGCTGAACAAATCGTAGGGCAGCGGCGATGGCAGCTCCCGTTCTCAGGTTACCGAGAAGACAGCCTAAGAAGAGCCCCTTCAGCTCCATCGTCGAGTAGCGGTACAGGGCGACGACCTGGTCCCCACGATCGGCTCCTTCTTTGTTGTAAAGGTAGGAGCGGAATCCGAGGACGTCATTCGGTGGAATCGCCGCACCCATCCATGCCAGTGTCACGTTTTGGGCCTCTGTTCGACTACGCGGAAACGGAAACACCTCACCTCGGGCGTCCGCCCGGTATCCTTCCTCCATCAGTTCGACAGCCTGTCGTCGGTCCAGCAGAGACGCGACCTCGGCATCATTGAGGATTCTCATGGGCTTCTCGCGTAGGAAGGCACCGAACCCTTTTACCTCTGCGCGTTTACAAATTTGTCAAAAGAGCATCCTCTTCGATTTTCGCGCGAATCGTCTCTTGATTCATGGTACAGGTTTGCTACCGCTCAATCGATAGTCGACCTGCGCTTCACAGACTCTGCGGCGCATGGCAACAATCGGGCGATTGGCCCGGCATCGGTGGCGCGCGCGCAAGCGGTCGTGAATGTTCGCAAATGACTCCTGTCGCCTATTCGGCGTGTTTCAAGAATGCGAGCACGCGATTGGTGAGCAGTTCCGCCGCGCTCTTGTCGTAGTCAGGGAGGCTGCTGTCAGCGAATAGGTGCCGATCGCCGGGGTAAAGGAACAGCTCCGCCCCCTCAACCGATTTGCGGAGCTCGCGGGCGGCGTCGAGGTCTCCTTCCAGCACCCACTTGTCGGCCTCCATCATGTGGATCTGCAGCGGGACTCCCCGCGGCCAAGGGCTCCCGAACTCGGAAGCTGGGAACGCAGCGGAAAACAAGAGCGCCCCCTTGGCGCCCGGTCGCGTCTGGGCCAAGAACTGTGCGGGCATCACTCCGAGCGAAAAGCCGGCGTAGACAAGCTCGCTCGGCAAGCCCTCGGCGGCGAGCCGACCGCGCTGGCGGATCGTGTCGAAACCGACCTGCCGTGCGTAACCCACGCCCTCATCGAGCGACGCGAACGTCCGTCCTTCGAACAGATCTGGGGTGTGCACCGTGTGCCCCGCGGCACGGAGCTGATCCGCGAACGCAAGGAACCCGGCAGTTTGTCCTTGGGCATGGTGAAAGAGCAAGACCTGGGCCATGGTGACGGAAGTGTTCATGCCGTGGCGTGTATAAGGCTTGCCAGATCGTCGCCTTCGCAATCGTACACTATTCCGTCGTAGCCTGCGTTGGGTATCCCGCTTCGGTCAGTTCACGCAGGAGCTGGGGGAGGTCCGAACCTCTCGCCCACTCGAGATGCGCCCGACCGTCAGGGACCGAGACGCGGACTTGCCGTCCTCCCGCATGTTCGATGAGTCCGGCGACAGCCACGCCGCAAGCCTCGCAGTCCATTCCGCCGACCTCCAGTTCGACGGGAACCCCTGGAACCTCATCCGCACGGAGGCGTTCTGCGACCTGTTCGACCGGAGGTCGTGCCACGGCCGACGCCCGGGTCAACGACTCTGCCACCAGCTCCTTGAGGTAGGCCCGACAGCACACTCCGGAGGGGTTGGTGGTGACGCACCATTTCCCAGTCCCGGCGCGAGTATATCGTTCCACGTCCTCCAGAAAATCGCAGCACCCTTTGGTCTCGACCTCTTCGAATATCCTCTCGGCGTTGACTCCGAGGCAATAGCAGATCGGTCGCGGCGCCTCCAGTTCCTTGAGACCGAACCAGCTTCGAACCTCCCGGGGATCCTTCGAGACGTAGATCCGGCGGGCGTTGTCGTAGTCGAAGATGGGACACTCGCGGGTCCCGCAGAACCAGAAGCCGTCGCCGAGCGCGCTCCAGTACTCCGGGCGCAAACGAGCGGTGACCGTGAGGGCGATCACCCTCCTCCCTCGGAGTCCGCAAACGGGACAGGCCTTCGTCGGGTCGACGTACCCCTCCGCCTTCCCAGAACCGGGGAATTCGAGTCCCGAGACAGTTCGCACCGTGAGACCACGAGGGGTTGTCGCGGCTTCCATCGCTCGCCCTGCCAAGGCCACCAAGATGGGGTTTTCGGAGCGGGGTCTTGCCGAGATTCGCCCTCTTGCCTACGGTCGCGACGGGCGAGCCGACGGTACGCGGTTCGCTCGAATCCGGGGACACCTGCGCCTGGCCTTCGGACTCGGTGGCGCTTTGGTTTGTCACCCTAACGGCCGGCGCGGGAGGTGTCATGTGAAGACGCCAAACTGCGACGCTCGTTAAAGGACCCGTCGGGAGCAAAGTCCCCCTCTCGGAAGCGCCGGGAGACCCCCGTCATCGGCCTTGCGAGCGTGAACGAAAGGCTACTTCACTTCACGTCGATTGTAAATCCAAGTTCCGATGACGAGTGACAGGACAAGGTATCCTGCCATGATTACGATTCCTTCCCAGAGATAGGGAGTGTATATTGCAATCTGCGAAGACCCGCCTCCACCACCCACTAGGTGGGGAGGGTAGGCAGGCGCGACGACCGCGGTGAGAATCGAGCCGGCGTACGAGAGGAGGAACCATGGCTCGACGTTCGCGGACTCGAGCACCGCCTGCACGACCGGCATCGCAATCCAGATGATAAGCACGGTCGAGATCATGGCAACGCCCCCGTTCCGGAAGAACGAGCCCAAGAGGAGGGCGACAGCAGCCACCGAGGCGACGAAGAGGAGAGACAGTAGGAAGGAGGTTCCGACCATCGCGGGCACCACGCCAAAGAACCGAGCGCCCCGACGATGGTGCCAAGGTAGTACACCCCCGAGAGCAGGCCACCAGTTGCCGTAATCGCGAAGAATCGGGCGCCTATGACGACCTCTCGCCTCACTGGCTGAGTCAGGAGGAGGAGTTCTGTTCGATCACTCTGGTCTGGAGCGGTCGCATCCCCACCCAAGAACGCGGCTATCAGGAGCAGGAGGAAATCCGCGTTTCCCAAACTCCCTTGGGCGTATTGAGCTGCGGTGGGTGCAACCGGATCGACTCCAGAGAACTGCAATCCGAGAAAGACACCAACTAGCGCAAGCGTAATCCCGAGGAGCCCGAGAAATCGCTTCGAACGCAGATAGAACTGAAGTGAGTGCCTGAACATCACACGAAAGTGACGGACCAACGTGGTCACGAGATGCCCTCCTGTATCAAGTGAAGGTATGCATCCTCGAGTCCGTCGGCCCCGTCTCGAAGACTGAACCGACTTCGAACCGCGTCGACGGAGTCCACCATAATGAGCTTTCCGTGATTCAGAAAGGCGATTCGGTCGCAGGTCGATGCGACTTCGGAAAGGAGGTGAGAACTCATAAAAATCAGCCGATCTCTTTTCAGATCGAGGAGGAGCGAGCGAACCAGTTTCGCTTCGACAGGGTCTAGGCTCCCCGTTGGTTCGTCCAAGAGAACGATGGGCGTCTCAGGTATCAGTACAGCTGCTAGGACAACCCTCTGCCGATGCCCGCGGGAAAGCGACCCGCAGCGCCGGTCGAGCCCTTCCAGCGCGAGCCGCTCGCTGAGCCAGCGGATTCGCTCACTCAACGCGGTGGATTCAATCATGCGAAGTTCACCGATGAATGTAAGGAACTCCCGGATCGTCTGATGAGCGTAGGGATGGGGGGCTTCCACCAACGCCGACAGACCGGACAGAGCGGTTACCGGATCGTCGGCCACATCCCATCCGTTGACCAGCGCCCGGCCGAAAGTGGGACGAAGCAGGTGCGAGAACAGCTTCAAGGTTGTGGACTTTCCCGCGCCGTTCGGCCCCAGAAAACCGATAAGCCCCGGACCTTCGAAGGAGAATGTGAGGCCATCGACAGCGCGTCGGCGGCCGAAGTCCTTGGTGAGACGCTCTGCCCTGAGTTCCATGAACGAACTGGAAACATTCGGGGGGAGGGATAAGCTACATTCCACAGGTTGACGCACAGACTACCATCGACGTTCCTGTGAACTGGGTCCTTGCCTGACTGGCGGACTCAATCCTGCAAGCCTCGGGCCGGGCCAAGCCCGTCATTTACTCACCCGCGAGTCTCTGCGACTCCCCCGCCTACTGGAACAGTCGGGCCGACGCTGCGCCTGGTCACTGAGCGAGCACTTTCGTCCAGAGAAACCGCAACAGCAACACCGCCAGCACAACAGTGATCGACCCCCCTCCAATCACCGTCACGACAATGACGCTTGAAAGAGAAACGATCACGGTGACCTATCTCCCCCATTCAGGAGCAGCCCCACGCAGGGTTGCTGTAGACAAAGCCAAGGATCCAACAGTGAGGGCTGTTGCTGTTGGAGTCGAATGGGCAAGGCTCGCAAGCCGGACTGAGGGACCGCTCGAAATGCCTGCAAGACCAACAGCAGCCAAGACCGCGATCGCCAATCCCACCGAACCTACGGTGAAGATCAAGCCGTTTCGCCTCACCACTCGGGCTTGATGCATCACGTTGCTATCATCCTTGTTGTCGGTTCGCGGAACTGTCCTCGTATCGTGGGGACTGCAAATTTTCGGGGGCTCCTATAGACGTCTCTCAACGGCGGCGTTGACGACGAGGCTCCCTTCCGGAGCCTTCGTCGGAAGGCCCGGGGATTCTCGGACATCCGAAGTTCGCCGAGGTGGGGAGCGCCATCCCCCGGGGCCAGGAAGGCGCCGGATCCGGCCTCCCAATCAGGGAAAGATCCAAGGGGAAACGCTGTCCGTGAAGCCGACATGTTCGCGTTTCTTCAGCGGGTTTGGACGCAACAGTTTGCATTCCCCCCGTCGCGCCATCGCTGGACAAACAAGGCAAGAACCCCCGCTCGCCCGCTCTTCGTTCGCCCGGAGTGGGACGGCCCGACAGAGCCACTAGGAAATGCCGCCCCGGGGCGCTTGACTTCCGCCCGAAGAGGACTGAATCCAGGCGAGATCTGAAGGGGATCTGCCGAAGGAGGGGGGATGGGCTTGCGCGGTCGCTCAGGGGTGCGGCCGCGTCTTTCGAGAGGGAACGCTTTGAGGGAGGCTCCAACCCACAACTCCAGTGCCTCCCCGCGAGCCCCCTTCGGCTTTGGGTTCGGCATTTATACGACGACCACTGAAGGAACGGGGACTGGCGTCGTCACCAGGTAGGTCGTGTATGAACACGAGGACGGGCTGGAGCCGACAGGACGCACTCGAACGGTTGGAGAACCCCGAACGATACCAGACCCAGGACCCCGAGGAGTTCTGGAATCGGGTAGGTCTTTCCCCGCGACAGACTGTGGCCGACGTCGGTGCAGGCAGTGGATTCTTTGCCCTTCCCGCCGCCCAAAGAGTCGGGCCGGAGGGGACCGTTTACGCGATCGATATCTCAACCGAGCTGGTGGAATTGCTGGAGGAACGCGCTCGGCAGAGGGGCCTGCGCCAGCTCAAGCCCATTCAGAGCCAGGCCCACAAGATCCCTTTGCCCAACGAGATCGCCGATCTGGTGCTCTTGGCGAACATTCTCCACGATATTCCCGATGATACCCTCCGAGAAGCCGTGCGCCTCCTCAAGAAAGAGGGGCGCCTTGTCAACGTGGACTGGAAGAAGCAAGCGACCCCTATGGGCCCCCCACTAGAGATCCGGCTGGACCCGGACCAAGCGAAAGATCGGCTCGAACGACAGGGGCTCCAGCTGGAACAGCGTTGGGATCTCGGCCCCTACCACTACGTCCTCGTCCTGCGCAAGAGCTCCTGAGTGACTCCTCCAGGCAACGACGGAACCGGGAGTGTCGAGGTAAGGGGCTTCTCGCTGGACCCGAAACGGGGGGGGGAAGCGCGTCTTGCGCGGGGCCATCTTACGAGGCTTCCCATGATGTCGGGACGGCTCTTGCGGACCAGAACGTCCCGGGCGGCCCCGCGCCGCGTCCGCTCAAGAACGCGTCGCTTCAGCGCCTGGGGGCTCCCGTTCTTCCTCTCCCGAAAAATTCCACGAACCCGCGGGCGGAACGGGTTCGAGGCCCGGGCGGGTCAACGCCTCCAGGAGGCGGGGTGCCGACTCGAACCGAAGATGAACGTAACTCGCAAACGTCTGACCCTGAGCGAGTCCGTCTCGTAGCGACGAGCCTCCGGATCTTGGAACGACCCGGAGCGTATACGATTGGGGCGAAGGGCAATGGCGGACCGAGTGGTGGAAGATATGACCGCGGACCGCGGTCCCTCGGGGTCCCAGGAGGCAGGATCTGAGGACCCGAGCCTCCACGTAACCGAAACCCTGGAGTCGAGAGGTCATCCGGGTATCCCCGGGAAATATACCGGCCATCTTGTGCGCCTCTCCGGATCCCTCGACGAGGCGTTCCAGGAGCACCATCATCCCCCCGCACTCCGCATACAAGGGTCGCCCGTCCCGGGCCCATTCCCGGATGTCTTGCGTCACGAATCGACTCCGTTCCAGGTCGGTCGCCCGTAATTCGGGATAGCCTCCCGGGAGATAGACCGCGGTGGCCGCGGGGGGGATCGGATCGTCCCTCAGAGGGGAGAACGGGATCACGCGCGCGCCCCTCTGGCGGACCGCGTCCAGGTTCTCGGGGTAGATGAAAGAGAAGGCTTCGTCCGACGCCACCGCCAGGCATCCCCCGGCGCCCGACGGGCGGGTGAGGGCCCGGGCCTCCCCGGGCAGAGGGGGGGCTTCCTCCGCCACCTTCAGGAGGGACGCGATGTCCACGTGGGCCTCAACCCAGCGGGAGGCGTAGCGGATGGCGCTTTCGACCTCCCTTCGACGTTCGGACACCGGCGTCACTAGCCCCAGGTGCCTCTCGGGAATCCGCACTCGGGGTTCATAGGGAAGGAGGCCGAAGACCCGCAGGCCCCCCCATCTTTCGATGGAGTCCCGGATCGCGCGGGCATGCCAGCCGTCTCCGGCCCGATTGACGAGCACCCCGCACAGGACCCCAGACCTGGCCAGGGAACGAGCCCCCCGAACTTCGGCCGCCACCGACTCGGCCGAGGATCCCCCGTCCACCACCAGTATGACCGGGGCCCGGAGAAGGCGGGCCACGTCCCAGCTGCTGGTCCCCCAGGAACGGGTGTCCCACAGACCCATCACACCTTCGATCAGGTTGACCGATCGCAGGCCCATCTTGGACCGTTCAATGAAGTTCCTCCGGACCTCCGAGGGACTCGCCATCCACAAGTCCAGGTTGCGGGCCGGGACTCCTCCCGCCGCGGTAGTCAAGATCTGGGGGTCCAGAAAATCCGGTCCGCACTTGAAGGGAGCGACGCGCCAACCGCGTCGGCGGGACGCCCCCAAGATCCCGGCCGTGACGAGGGTCTTGCCGGTCCCGGATCTCAGGCTTGCCACGAGGAGACGGGGTCGGTCTGTCCCGGGACCCGCGTCAGAAGCCTCTGGGGGCGGTGCCATTCTGGTGTCCCATCCCCTCCAAGCCTAATTAGCCAATCGACTTGAAGGATTTCCAATGAACTTTAACGGGAACGAGAGCCCGTCGGACGCGGAACCCTCTGGGACCGAAGCCCCTCGCTCAAGGTCGGTCCGGAAAATCTCTCTCCTTTTGGGACTCCTCCTGCTGGGGGGCGCTCTCGCCTCGGCGGCGGTGGGGCCGGTCCCGATCCCCTTGGAGGACGTCGTGGGGATGATCGCCCAGAGGTTGCTCGGGACCGCCTGGGTTCCCTCCGCGTGTCCTCTACCGCTGGTGGTCGCGGGACGCTCGGTCCCCTGCGCCACCATGGCCGAAATCCTCTGGGACTCTCGCGTTCCCGAGATCATTCTCGCCGTGCTGGTCGGGGTCGCCCTGGCCCTGGCGGGGGGGACCATGCAGGGGGTCTTCCGGAATCCCCTGGGGGACCCCTACCTTCTCGGCATCTCTTCGGGCGCCTCGTTGGGGGCGGCCGCCTTCTTCCTCTCAAACCTGGGGGGTCCCTTCGCCCCCGTGGAGCTCCCCCTGTTCGCCTTCTTGGGAGCCGTCGGAACCGCCGGAGTCATCCTCGTGGCGTCCCACTCCTCCCGGGCGACGACGGAGGTCCTCCTCCTCACCGGCGTGGCCCTGGGATCCCTGTTCGGAGCTCTGATCTCTCTCGTTCTGAGCCTTCGACCCAACGGGACGCTTCTGCCTCTGACGTTCTGGATCCTTGGGAGCCTCTCGGGAGCGACGTGGCCTCAGGTGGCCATCAGCTTTGCCGCCATCCTGAGCGGGGGAGTCCTCCTCGCCCTTCATGGACGGGAGATCAACCTCCTGCAGCTGGGAGACGAGACCGCCCGAGGCCTCGGTTGCCGCGTCGACTCGGTGCGGCGACGGACCCTCTTGTTGGCGTCCTTCATCACCGCGGTGGCGGTGGCCTTCTCCGGAGCGATCGGGTTCGTGGGACTTGTCTCCCCCCACATCATGCGCCGTCTTCAGGGACCGGACTACCGTTACCTTCTCGGTCTGGGGGGGGCCTTCGGGGGGCTCTTCCTCCTGGTCTCCGACGACCTCGCCGTGAGCCTTCTCGGTTCGGGCGGGATCCTCCCCGTGGGCGTGGTCACGTCGTTCGTGGGGGCCCCCTTCTTCCTCTGGGTCCTCTATCGGCGCCATCTCGGACAAGGGATGTGAATTGACCGCCGATAACCGACTTCCTGCGATCGTGGAGGCCCTCGATGTCGAGCTGGGTGGACGAGAGATCCTTCACGAAATCTCCTTCGAGGTTCGGGAGGGTGAGATCGTCGCCCTGGTCGGACCCAATGGCTCCGGAAAGACGACCCTTCTGAGGACCCTCCTCGGGCTTTTGCCCGCGAAGAAGGGCCGCGTTCTTCTCTACGGCCGAGAGGTGGCTCGCCTCCATCCCCGTGACCGAGCCCGTTTGGCCGCCTGGATGCCGCAGCAGGAGGATCCCGCATCTAACCTGACCGTCTTTGACTACGTGTCCCTCGGCCGATACCCTCACCAGGGCCCGCTGGCTCCGGCCATATCTCACGACCGCCAGGTCGTCTGGCAAGCGCTACGGCAGGCCCAGCTCCTCCCCTTCGCCGGCCGGGGGATCCTGGAGCTTTCCGGAGGTGAACGTCAACGGGCCCTGTACGCGCGCGCGTTGGCCCAGGAGGCCCCCCTGCTGGTCCTGGACGAGCCTACCAGCCATCTGGACATCGCCCATCAGCTCGAGGTCCTCCAAAACCTGTCCCGCTTCCGTCGCTCAGCTCCCGGGAGGGCGGTCCTGGTCTCGTTGCACGACCTTAACCTGGCGTGTCGCTTCGCCGATCGACTGGTGTGGCTCCGCGGCGGGCGACTGGTCGCCGCGGGCCCTCCCGCGGACACCGTGAGCCCGGACCGCGTCCGGGTTGTCTTCGGCGTCGACGTAGACGTGGAGCGCCGCAACGGCCACGCCTACGTTTTTCCCCCTCGGGATCGCTGGCGGTTTCAGGCCCCCTCCTTTGCGGGTCCTCTCGTTCATGTCATCGCAGGAGGGGGTACCGGTCAGCGACTCCTGAAGCTCCTGGTGGAAGAAGGGTTCCGGGTAACCGCGGGGGTCCTCCACCTTCTGGACAGCGATGCGATCCTGTGCGAGGATCTGGGAGTGCCCACGATCCTGGAAGCTCCCTTCTCTCCGTTGACCGAACGAAGCCGCGAGATGCTTCGGGAGGCTCTGGACCACGCCGATGCGGTGGTGCTCACGGCCTTCCCAGTGGGGGCGGGGAACGTGGGAAACCTGGAGGAACTCGAGGCCGCCAGGACACCCGGTCTGAGGGTCTTCCTGATGGCTGGTCCGTCGGAGCAGGAGAGGGATTTTGCCCAGGGGCGGGGCACCGCGCTCCTGAGATCGCTGAGATCGAGGGGGGCGGAAGAGGTCGGATCGGAGGTCGACCTTCTTGGCAGACTTCGTTCGGCCGGGATCCGAGACGCCCGTCGAGTGGGCCTCCTCCCTTCCCTTCCTCGGGGATCCCCGGGAGAGGGTCCGCCCCTCCACCACCCCGGCCACCCCGCAGATCCTCCGGAGAGCGGTGGAGCTCGCCCATGTTCAGAGAAGGACCCCCCGATTCTTCAAAGGCAGAGCCGAAGCGACGAAAGAGGGGGGAGAGGGGGTTGAGCAAGAAGTAAATAGGCTCCCTCAATCGAGAGTTTTGTGCCCGAGATTCGAGGTTTCAAGGTGGGGACCGAGCGGCTCAAGCGCGGTTTCGCTCGGATGCAGCAGGGCGGTGTCATCATGGATGTGACCACCCCGGAGCAGGCCACCATCGCGGAGGAGGCGGGAGCGGTCGCGGTCATGGCTTTGGAAAGGGTCCCGGCGGACATCCGCGCCATGGGAGGAGTGGCCCGGATGGCCGATCCCAAGAAGATCCGGGAGATCATGGACCGGGTCAGCATTCCGGTCATGGCCAAGTGCCGCATCGGTCATACGGCCGAGGCCCGGATCCTGGAGGCCCTGGGCGTGGACATGATCGACGAGTCGGAGGTCCTTACCCCGGCCGATCCCTTCCGCCATGTGGACAAGACCTCGTTCACCGTCCCGTTCGTCTGCGGAGCCCGGAACTTAGGGGAGGCCCTGCGACGCATTCACGAAGGGGCGGCCATGATTCGGACCAAGGGAGAGGCCGGGACCGGTAACGTCATCGAAGCGGTGCGTCATCTGCGCCAGATTCAGGGGGAGATCGATGCCCTGTCCGGGGCGAGCGACGCCTCCCTGGAAGAGTTCTCTCGGCGGGAGCGGGTTCCCGTGGAGCTGGTTCGCGAGACCCGGGACCTCCGTCGACTCCCGGTCGTGAACTTCGCGGCCGGAGGTATCGCCACCCCCGCGGACGCGGCGCTGTGCCGGCTGCTCGGAGCGGACGGGGTCTTCGTTGGCAGCGGAATTTTCAAATCCGAGGAGCCCGCGCGGGTGGCTCGGGCTATCGTCGAAGCGACCTTGCACTACACCGACGCGGCCGTGCTGGCCCGCGTCAGCGCGGGTCTCGGGCAGCCGATGAAGGGTGTCGATATCTCGACCCTGAGCCCGGCCGAACTGCTCCAGGTCCGCGAGTGATATCGCGGGGGCCGCTGGCCTCCCTGGCGGATCGTCCCCAGCGTGCCGGGGAGAGGGCGGCATGAGGATCGTTCAGGTCTGTCCTTTCTTTGCTCCCCATGTGGGAGGCGTGGAGACTCACGTGGAGATGATCTCCGCGGAGCTGGCCCGGCGGGGGCATGAGGTCCATGTGCTCACGTCCCGCCACCAGAGGTCCCTCTCCGAACATGAGCAGGATCCCCGAGGGTTCTGGATCCATCGGGCCTGGACCCTGGGGACGGTCCTCGCCACCCCGCTGGCGCTCGGCACAACTCGGGCCCTCGAACGCCTCTCCGCGGACGTAGCCCATCTGCACTACCCGCCTCCGCTGACCTCCTACCTGGCCAGCCGGGGCCTACGTCGCCGAGGGGTTCCGGTCGTCCTCACCTACCATTGCGACCTGTACCTGGAGGGCTGGTGGGGAGCGATCCTGACCGGCCTCTACGAGAGGGTCTTACTTCCTCCGACGCTAGATGCGGCGGGACGGATCGTCGTTCACACCGCGAGCTACGCCCGGACCTCGCGATGCCTGGCAGGACGTCCCTTCGTGGCGATCCCGAGCCTCGTCGATACGGAACGCTTCCAGCCCCGCGAGCCGGACCCAGACCTTCGGGCCCGTCTGGGAGCGGACGGCCGGCGGGTCCTTCTCTTCGTCGGCCGGCTGGTGCCCCATAAGGGGCTCGAGGACCTTCTTCGGGCCCTTGAGGAGCTCCCCCCCGACGTACTCCTCGTCGTGGTGGGAGAGGGCCCTCGACGTGAGACCTGGGAGACCTTGGCCCGGAACCGCGGGCTCTCCCAACGGGTCCGCTTCCTGGGCGCGGTCCCGGACGCGGACCTTCCCCGCTACCACGCGCTGGCCTCGGTGGTCGTTCTGCCGTCCCAGAACCGCCTCGAGGGCTTCGGTCTGGCTGTGGTGGAGGCCATGGCTTCCGGCCGCCCCGTGGTCGTGGCCGACCTGCCCGGGGTCCGAGAGGTGGTCGAGGCGGGTCGGGACGGTCTCTTGGCCGAACCTTTGCTACCGGAGGATCTGGCCCGCCACTGCCGCTTTCTTCTCGAGGACCCGGAGGCCGCCCGTCGCATGGGCGCGGAGGCGCGGGCGAGCGCTCTCGCCAAGTACCGCAAGGAACTCGTGGTGGACCGCCTCGAGGCGCTGTACCAGGAGCTTAAGGGCGGGTGGCGAGGGCCTCACTGAGCTTCCTCGCCTCCTGAGCCGCGGCCTCCTGCCAATCATCTCCGGACGAAGCGTAAAGGATACTCCGGGAACTGTTCACTAAGGTGTTGCCCGGGGCGAGGGCCAGGGTCTCGTGGGGATCGGCCCCTTGAACTCCCACCCCCGGCACAAGGATCGGGACCTCGGGACCCAAGGTCCGTCGGGCCTCGGCCAGGGGCTCCGGAAAGGTGGCCCCCACGACGGCGCCATAGCGTCCCTCTCGGGCCCTCTGACGTAGCCCTTCCAGGAGAACCTTCCAGACGGATCCCCCAACCCCCGTTGGGATGTTCTGAACGTCGGCGGACCCGACATTCGAGGTATGGAGGAGGACGAGGATCCCCCCTTTCGAGTCTTGGGCCAGGGCCTCGAGGGCCTCCCATCCCAGGTAGGGGTTGGCGGTGACCGCGTCGAACCCATACTCGCCAAAGATCCCCTTTCCGTAGAGTCGCATCGTGTGGGGAACGTCCCCCACCTTGAGGTCCAAGATCGTGAGGTGGCGGGAAGGGATCTCCCGGCGCAGGTGCGCCATCAGCGCGCCTCCCCTCGGGCCCAGGGCCAGGAACCCGGCGAACTGGAACTTGAAGGCGGCGCAGTAGGGGGCCGTGGCCGTCACGATCCCTCGCAAGAACTCTTCCATGACTTCTGGGGGGTCCGCCCCGCTCCGCGAGGAAGGGAGTCGCGAGGGGTCTGGGTCGAGGCCTACGCACAGGTGAGTTCCCGCCGAATCTAAGACCTCCCGGACCTGCTCCGGAAACGAAACCACGACCATGTCGGACTCGTGCCGGGAGACCGGGGCCGGGATAAGGGTTCCGTTCGTGGCCGAGGCAGCGGCCCGAAGGAACCCTACCGGGGTGACTTCCGGGACACCTTTCCCTTTCCGGACAACCTACCCGGCGACAGGTTCCGAGCCGGGGGCCGGGGTCCGGCGCGTCACGGCCCACGCCACGAGGCTTCCCACAAGGACTATGGCCACGTTGATGGACAGCGCGGTCACCCCGATATAGAGGAGTCCGAAGGGCGTGGTGTAGAGGGTCGTCTTCCAGATGGAGAACTTGTTCGCGTATTCCATCAGGTACAGGCCGCTGGCCACACCCGCCAGGAGTCCCACCATGAGGGAGTATTTGTCCAGTCGGTACCGGAACAGCCCGAAGAACAGTGAGGGAAGGATCTGCAGGATCAGGATCCCTCCGAACAACTGCAGCTGGATGGCGTACGTGGAAGGGACGGCGAAGACGAAGCCCAGGGCCAGGAACTTGAAGACGACGCTGGCCCACTTGGCCAGCTGCGTCTCCCCGTGAGGCGTCAGGGGACGAGCCTCCTTGATGATGTTGCGGGTCAGGAGATTGGCCTGGGACATCGCCATGATCGTCGCGGGGACCAATCCGCCGATGAAAATTCCGAGAAAGGCGATCCCCGCGAACCAGTCCGGCAGCGTAAACAGGATGAGACCGGGGACGACCTGGGTTCCCTGGCTCGTCGCGGGGAACGAGTGGACATACTTCAGGGCGTTCGGAACCGCGTAGATAAAGACCCCGAAGAGGGCCAGGCCGGCCAGCCCCACCCCGTAGAGGGGGAGAAGGGCGGTGCTGCGTCGAAGGGTCTTCACGTCCGTGGCCCCCTGGATCCCGTTGATGGCGTGGGGGTACAGGTACAGGGCCAGGGCGCTCATGACGAACAGGCTCCAATAGGCGTTCTCCAGGGTCGGGGGGAGGGTCACGTACTTGGGTTCGAGCGTGAAGGCTCTCCCGACATCCCCCGCCGTAGCCACCGCCACGATCACCGCAATGACGGTGACAAAGATCAGGGCGTCCTTGAGGACCGCGGTCAGTGTGGCCCCCCTGAGGCCGCTGGTCCAGGTAAAGGCCGCCAGGATCAGGAAGGCCACGATCAGGGCCACCTCGCTCACCGTCGTATAGTCGCTTACGCCCTGGAGCATGGCCACGAGGACCGCCTGCATCCCCACGATCTGGAGGGCGATGTACGGGAGCTCGGCGACGATGCCGACAATCGCCACCAGGATGGCGAGGGACCGGCTGTTGAACCGGTCCCGGATGAGATCAGACGCCGTGATGTAGCCCTTCTCCCGGCTGATCCGCCATATTCGGGGCATGGCGAGGAGGGCGATGGAGAAGGTGATCGCCACGTAAGGCACGGCGTAGAAGAAGATGTCACCGGTCGCGAACATGGAGGAGGGAACGGCGATGAACGTGTAGGCGGTGTACAGGTCCGCGCCCACCAGGAAGAACATCAGCCAGGTGCCGAGCCTCCGACCGGCTAGCGCCCACTCCTGGAGGGTCCGCATGTCCCCCCGCCGCCAGAGGACCCCCAAAAAACCCAACGCCGAAAAGACCGCGAACAGGGTCAGGAAGACGACCCAAGAGACACTATCCCACATGCCCTACGCCTCCCGCTGGCCGTTCCAATCTATGAGGATCGCCGCGACGACGAAGAGCCCCGCCGAAAGAGCCAACCAAAGAATCTGCCACCAATAGAAGAACGGAAGACCGGCGAGCTCCGGGGTCTCGCGGTTGTACGAGGGGATGTCCAGGAATACCACAAGGGGGATGACGAGGAGGATCCCGGCCACTACCATTCGTAGCTTCATGGTCTGCGTGTGAGTGGCACGCATTCCCTTCTAGTTCAAAAGTGTTCGCACGGGGGGTCTTGGTTTTCGGGCCTTCGACAGCCGGAACGAGCATTGGGTTTTCGGGAAATGCCCGGAAAACCAGTCGCGGTCTCGAAGGATTTCGGAACGCTTCCGGGATCTTCCCCGAGATCCGGAGGGAGACCTCCGGCTTGGGGGAGACGCGTCAATCCCCCGGAGGCTCACCGGCCTTCTGGGTCCCTGATAGATTTATAGGAGCCCCCGTGTGGGGCCGTTGGGGAATGAGGAGCACCTGTCTCACAGATCCGTGATGAGACCTGCGACAGTCTGACCCCATCTCGCGTAAGGTTGGGAAGGCCCGATGGCGCAAGGACCCCCGGGAACCGGTTGGATCGTGCTCGTGGCCGTCCTTGTGGTGGCGGCGGGCGCCCTGGGGGCCTACGCCGTTCACGCCCTCCTCTTTACTCCCAAGGCCCCCGTCACGCCCCTCACGGTCCAGGAGGGGGATAACGTGACGGTCAACTACATCGGGATCTTCGGAACGGGACCGGATACCGGCCGGGTCTTCGACACCTCCCTTCTCTCCGTCGCCACGGACAATGTGACGTACCCCAAGGCCATGGATTTCACCTTCCGGGGGGCCACGGGCTACAAGCCGCTCCAGGCGCATGTGGGGCCCCAGAGCTACGGCCCCTACACATCCCTCATCCCGGGATTCTGGCACGCCCTTCTCGGACTCCAGGGAAACCAGACCGTGACGGCGGTCATTCCCCCCTCTCAGGGATACGGGTTTCCGAACGACTCGAAGATCCAGACCCTCCCCCTCATCCAGACCGTTCCCATGATCCACATCTACACGCCGGCCGCCTTTGCGGACACGTTCGGGACCGCCTCCAGCCAGGTCGGGAGCGTTTTCCCGGACCCTCATTACGGCTGGAACGACGTCGTCCTGAGCGCCAACAGCACCGCGGTCGTGGTGGAATCCGCGCCCTATGTCGGCGAGGTGGTCCAGCCCTTCGGATGGCCCGAAACGGTCATCGGGGTCTCTTCGACGACCAACGCGACGGGGGTCATCACGCTGGACAACCAGCTCACCCCCCGCGATGTCGGGGTTATCCACGGTACCAACTGGCAGAACGGGCAAGCGTTCTTCCTGTCCGATGTGAATGTGACGGCGGGGACCTACACCCTCGACTACAATAGTGAACTTCTCGGCAACACCCTGATCTTTACGATCACGGTCGTGGACATCCTGCCCGGGTGAGACCCACAGGAACGCCCTCGGATCTGCGGGATCACCCGCGAAGTTCGAGCCGCCCGTTCTTCAGCAACTGCTGGAGATTCTCCTCCACCGTACGGGAGAGGGTCTCTTCCGCGCGGGAAGACCCCCGGGACCCCTCCCGATGCTGCAGGTAGAGAGCCCGGGCCTCCTCCCGGATCTGGCGGGCCTGGCGCTGATAATCGAGAACGCTGCGCTCTTGTTCGGCGATCTTCCGATTGAGCTCCGCCACCTGAGACAAAAGCTCCCCCCGCAGGCGCCCCCTTTCGCGGATCTCGGCCACCACATGGCCGACCTCTTGGAGTTTCTTCTGGATCTGCGCCATGAGACCCTCGCGCTCCTGACGGAGTTTCTCCATCTGTTCCGAAAGGGCCTCCTGGGATTGCCGAAGGCGGGAGAGCTCCTTCCGGAGCGATTGCACGCTCTCGTCCTGGGCCTTCCAGACGGCGGCCTCCCGCTCCGCTTCCGAAAGTCGGGACCGGAGCTCTCGGATCCGATCGATGAGAGCGTTCTCCTCCTTGACGCTCATCACGGTGGTCTGTTGGCGTCTTTCCAACAGGGCGATCTCCCGGGCCAAGCTCTCGGGCCGAGGACGCTTCGTGTCGTCCTTGCGTCGAGACTGTTCGCCGAGGGTCTGGAGGATCTCCCCGACGCGTTGACGAATGACCTCCCTCTGGGCTCGAAGCTCCGCCTGCTTTCGCCCGAGTTCCCGGTACTGAGCGTGGAGGCCTTCGGCCTCTTCTCGGAGGGGGGCCCGACGGGCCTGCAACGTCAAAGCCTCGTCCCCCAGGAGCCGGACCCGGGACAGGAGGGCGGAACGCTTCTCCTTGAGTTGGCGAAGCCGTTGCTCCGCCTGAGAGGCTTCCTCCCGGGCCCGGCGCTCCTCTTCTGCCGCCTGCTCCGAGAGAAAGGCGATCCGGGAGCTCACGGTCCTGCCAGACCGAGCACCCTTCATGAACATTTCGAGCCCGGCCCGGATCGAAACCCCCTCGGGACCGTCGGTCCCCCGGCCGCAAACCGACCTTCGAAGACCTCAGGGGGCTCCTTCGTCGGCCTCGGGCATTCGACTGAGCTTCCGGTCCCCATCCGAGGTGATGGGAAATTGGGGGGACCCGGCTTCCGCTCCCTAAGGTCGACCCGCCTTTCGCGCCCTGGAAGAACGATCGGGCCTCGGACCGGAAGATCGGCCGGATCGAGCGGGGCGCGCTCTGACCAGCCTTGGGCGTCGAGGGCGCTGCCGCATGATCTGACTCGCGACCATGGCGGCCGGGATCCCCCCGTCGATGTTCACCACCGCGAGAGGGGCGCAGGACTGGAGCATGGCGGTCAGGGCGGACTCCCCTCCCGCGCCCCGCCCGTACCCCACCGAGACAGGGACCCCGATGACCGGCCGATCTACCAGTCCCGCCACGACCGTGGGAAGGGCGCCCTCCCGCCCCGCCATCACCACGTACACCTCACAGTTCCTTTGGCGGAGGCGCGTGAGAGCGCTAACAAGCCGGTGGAGGCCGGCGACCCCGACATCGTAAGCGGTCTCGACATCGGCCCCGAGGAGGCCAAGGAAGTCCGCGGCCTCCTGGGCCACCGCCACGTCTGATGTCCCTGCGGCCAGGACCGCCGCCCTGTGCCCTCCGAGAATAGGCCGCAACCGATCCCCGCAACAGGAGGCCAGGCGGCTGACGGGGAACGCTTTCAGGGGGAGCCCGTCCTTCTGCAAGTCCCGAATGACGGTCTCATGTTCGGCTCGCAGCCGAGAGGCCACCACCGGAAGTTCGAGTTGATGGAGCCGGCGTAAAATGCGTCCGAAGGCCTCCGGCGTCTTCCCTTCGGCCAGGACGACTTCGGGAAGTCCCGTTCTTTCGTACCTGTGGATGTCGAACCGAAGATCGCGCCCGGTGAGGACGACACCGGTCCGAAGGATCCGAGCCGCCTCCTTCAGAGGGACCCGCCGATCCCGCACGGAGCGAAGGAGATCCATCATGGGAAGGTTTGGGGGGCGAGGAAGGGCACTTAGATGAAGACGACCGGCCCGATGGGAGGGTCCTCGGTCACCGCTCAACGAGATTTGAAATACCCTCGACCTATCGAACCCGCCCGATCGGGCCATGGGCATCTCCTTCGATCTGACCCCCGAGCAGCGAGAACTTCAGGACCTGGCCCGTCGTTTTGCCCGCGAGCAGATGGAGCCCCGGGCGGCGGAGGCCGATCGTCAGGGGCTCTTCCCTCAAGAGGTCTATCAGAAAGCCTGGGAACTGGGTCTCATGAACCTGAACGTTCCCACGGAGTATGGGGGCAGCGGGCTCCCCTTACTGGACCAGTGCCTCATCACAGAGCAACTGGCCCACGCCTGTGGGGGGATGACCACGTCCATCCTGGCCAACTGCCTTGCCCTGCAGCCGATCAACCTTGCCGGGACCGAGGAACAGAAGAAGCGTATCCTGAAACCCTTCTGCGCCAGCTATCATCTCGCTTCCTTCGCGCTGACGGAACCTGGAGGGGGGAGCGACGCGGCCGCCCTCAAGACCCGGGCGACGAGGGAAGGGGACCATTACGTCCTCGATGGGGAGAAGTGCTTCATCACGAATGCCCCCCACGCGAGCCTGTACACGGTCTTCGCGACGGTGGACCCCGCCAAGCGCCACGAAGGCATCACCGCCTTCGTCGTGCCCCGGGACACCCCCGGGGTGACACCGGGCCGGGAGGAGGACAAGATGGGACAACGGGCTTCCTCCACGAGCACGGTCCGGTTCGAAGGGGCCCGGGTCCCGGTCGAGAACCGTCTGGGCGCGGAAGGGGAAGGGTTCCGAATCGCCATGAGAACGTTGGACTCGACCCGAACCCCCATTGGGGCTCTGGCGGTGGGCATCGCCCAGGCCGCCCTCGATCACGCCTCGGCGTACGCTCTTCAACGGACCTCGTTCGGGAAACCCATCGCCGAGCATCAGGCCATCGCCATCAAGATCGCCAACATGGTCCAGGAAATCACCGCCGCGCGCCTCTTGACCTGGTACTCCGCGTGGCTCGTCGATCAGGGCCAGGCCGCGACCATGGAAAGCTCGATCGCCAAATGCTTCGCCTCCGACGCCGCGATGCGCGTTTGCGATGAGGCCATCCAGATCTTCGGGGGGTACGGGTACATGCGGGACTATCCGGTGGAGAAGCTCCTTCGGGACGCGAAGCTCTGTCAGATCTACGAAGGGGCCAATGAGATCCAACGCCTGGTGATCGCCCGGGAATATCTCAAGCGCCTGGCCTGAGGGGGCCGACCCATGGACATCGTGGTCGGCATCAAGCAGGTCCCCGATTCCGATACGCGATTGCGGGTGGCCCCGTCGGGAAAGACCTACGACCCGGACGGGGTGAAATTCACCATCGCCAACACGTACGACGAGGCGACCCTGGAAGAGGCGCTCCGGATCCGGGAAACGGTGGGGAGCGGCCAGGTTCGCGCGATCTCCGTGGGACCCGCCCGGGCGGAAGAAGCCCTGCGGATGGCTTTGGCGATGGGCGCCGACGAAGCCATCCTGGTCGAAACTGCACCCTCCGAGCCGGGAGACCCCCTTCTGGTCAGCCGGGCGCTCGCGACCGTCATCCGCGGGATCCCTCACGACCTCGTGATGGTGGGACGCCAGGCTGCGGATGATGAGGCCGGGCAGGTCGGGAGCGCCCTGGGCGAGTACCTGGACCTTCCGAGTTACGCCTTTGTAAGCGACCTGGAGGTGGACCCCTCCTCGCATCGAATCCGGTTCCACCGGTACCTGGAAGGGGGGGAGGAGGTCCTGGAAGGGACCTTCCCGGCCGTCTTGTCCATCCTGAAGGGGGCCCACGATCCCCGCACCCCCACCCTCCCCAACATCCTCAAGGCCCGCCGCAAACCCCTGCAGCGGATCAATTGGGCCGACCTTCGACCGCAACTTCAGAAGCTTCCCGGTGGTCCGCTCCCGACAAGTCAGGTTCGGCAATTCCGCCTTCCCCCTCCCCGCTCGGGTGCCAAGATGATCGATTATCAGACCCCCGAGGAGGCGGCCCAGAAGCTCCTGAAGCTTCTTCGGGAGGAGGCCAAGGTGCTATGACACTCAACGTCCTGGTCGTCGTGGATGCCCGCGAGGGCGTCTGGAAGGAGGCGAACGGCCCGGTCATCTCGGAGAGCCGACGCCTCGTGGGGCGGGGAGCCGGAGGGCAAGTCGTGGCGGCCGTCCTGGGCCCGCTTCCGCCCCCAACCCTGAAACGACTCCGAGAGGCGGGCCCCGACCGCATCCTCAGTGTTGAGGCGGAGAATCTGGTGCCCTTCGATGCCGGGGTGCACAGCCGGGTCGTCCAACACCTCGCGCAAGGGGTCCCGAGCCCCCGGGTTATCCTGGCTCCCGCCACCGCCTACGGTCGCGAATTGGTCCCCCGCGTGGCGGCTCGGCTGGGTGTGGGGACGGCCACGGACGTTACCGAAATCCGGGCGAATGACGCGGCGGGCCCCGGGGTGGTCCGCTCCGTCTTTGGGGGGAGGGGCACCCAAGAACTGGAACTTCCGGAAGGTTCCGGGGGGCACTTTGGGACCCCGG
>Ga0080006_1125477_pt1 | contig 57740 bp, 48 predicted proteins | sample RS3BMetagenome_FD_69209 | JGI IMG/M metagenome (GOLD analysis project Ga0080006, IMG submission 69209) | Ferric oxide microbial mat and aquatic microbial communities from Rainbow Spring, Yellowstone National Park, USA - RS3B (SPADES... ...
TGCGCTGCAGGAGGTGGAGGATAACGCCCTCGTCATTGGCGCGGTGAAGGATGAAGAAAAGAAGGAGGCGGGTCCTGCGATGCAGGAGGTGCAGGATCACGACCTCGTCATTGGCGCGGTGAAGGATGAAGAAAAGAAGGAGGCGGGTCTTGAGATGCAGAAAGTGCAGGATAACGACCTTGTCGTTGGCGTGGACCCTGGGAATACGAATATCATCACCATCGCAGCACCGAAGCGTGCTGAAGATGGCACTGACGGTAACTTACGTCAGAAAGACATGCGTCTTTTGAGATTCTCGAGAGCGAAGTACTACCGGGAATCAGGAACCATGAATGCGAGGAAGAAAATCGAAACATGGAATGCAGGAAGAAAGGATCACCTGGAAGCTTTGAGCGAGGTGACTAGCCGAGGAGCGGACTTTCAGGCTTTTCGGAAATTCATGGATGATCGCGTTGCTCATTGGGATGCGCTGCGGGAGGAGTATACCAAGCCCCGATGGGCTCGTTTGCGTATGAATCGATACGGTGGGAAGCAGCGGGCGTTTTCCAACCTTTTCAATCATTTGAGTGCGCTCAAAGAGGACAAGACTCGAAGGCTCGTGGTAGCGTACGGAGCAGGGCGCTGGAAGATACAAAAAGGGACTACGCCAGCTCCAACGACAAGAACGTACAAGGAGTGTGTGCACAGCGTTTTGTTACAATACCTGTAGATGAGTTTCGAACATCGTATACACACCATGAGCTGGGTTGTACACTTCAGAGAGTGGAGATGCAAAAGTGCTAGAGGAGCCCTGAAGATATAATAAAGTATGGACCACTGACGGAAGAGCAAATGAAAAGGAGAGCGAAAGTTCGAGGACTAGTTGCATCAGCATGTACAACCAGTGATGGCAAGAAACGTATCGATTTTGTGAACCGAGACTTTAATGCCGCTATCAATATCAGGAGATGTGCGGTGCTGGAGACGAGGACTCCAGAGCTGACACGAGAGGACTTTGTTGGACAACCTCTCAAAGTCGAACTATATGAGAAAATAATAGAGGCAGTAGTGGGTGGCCGGTCCAAAAAGACTGGGAGGCGTCTGCACGTCAGTTGAGGATGTCTAGCCTAGAGCGCGTTCATCGCTACTACTGTACACGCCCGACGTCGTTCGACTTCAGAGCGGCGTTGTTGGTGTGTGTGCATTTTTCCCGCACGCAAATTACAGAGACAGAGATTTATTATACTCGGAGACTTTATGAAGTATTCCAGGATGCTTCCAGTGCACAAAAAATCAGAAGCAACGTGCAACAGCGGACCCGTGCTGGACAAGCCGTATCTTTTGTTCGTTCTGCAGCAGATGAAGAGCCTCCTCGAACTCATCTTCACGCACGGTCTCGTCCGCAGAGGTAGTACCCACCTGAGCGGCTTGTTGCCGAAGGAGATGGAGAATCGCCTGCTTGCGAAGCACGATAGAGGACTCACGTTCCTGAAGAATATTCCAGATTGCCCGCGCAAGTTCGTTGACGCGTTGACGCCATGCCGCGCTATGCCCCGTCTGCAGCAGATCCAAATCGATGCGACCAGTCAGCGGATCTGTGGCAGCCTGCTGGGTGGCGATCCGTACTAGACGGAGAGCCTCTTCGACATCGGCTCTCTCGACAACGGGCGATAAGCGAACTTTCGCGTGCGCCTCGGAGAGACGGATCAGCGACTCAAGCTGCCGCGGCGTCGCTGTAATGGTCTTGGGAATCCCGTGGGCGGCATACGCAGCGCCCATCCGCCGCATCTCCATGTAGCCCGATATCAGCGTATCACTTGCATCATCCGACAAGACGGGATGGACATTCTCGCGTGCATATGAGATGTAGGCCGCCAGCAACGGCAATTCCACCAGGGGCAAATCTTCCGAGGCATGAAACGCGTTCCCTGCTGCACTCTCCTCATGCTCGCTAAAGAGGGAGACAATGTGGCGCGCGAGGCGCCGATCATCATCTGCGGATGGCTTATCGAGCACTAGATAGACGAGATCAAAGCGAGAGAGGAGCGTTGGCGGCATCTGAATGTTTTCGATCACTGACAAGCGTGGATTGTAGCACGAGTCAATTGGATTCGCTGCTGCAAGTACCGAAGTTCGGGCATTCAAGGTGGCGATGATGCCGGCTTTGGCGATCGATATTGTCTGCTGCTCCATTGCCTCATGTAAAATTGTGCGGGACTGCTCGCTCATCTTGTCAAACTCGTCAATGCAGCAAATTCCGCGGTCAGAAAGGACTAGAGCACCGGACTCTAAAACGGTATCGTGCGTTTCGGGATCTTTGGCAACATAGGCAGTGAGACCAACCGCCGAGCTCCCCCGTCCAGACGTATAGATTCCTCGAGGTGAGATGCGGTGTACGAAGGAGAGTAGCTGCGATTTGGACACTCCAGGATCGCCTACAATCAGCACATTAATTTCAGAGCGGAAACGGGTTCCTCCAGCAGCGACAAAGTCTTTCCGTGTCCCGCCAAGTAACTGGCACAGGACCCCTTTCTTCACGTCGTCCATACCCCAAATGGATGGCGCTATAGACGCGGCTAGACGCTCATACACACGGGGATCACGGGCAAGTTCACGAATTCGAGGCTCCCAGTCGCGCATCCCGCGCAACGGTGCATCCGACAGCGGCGCCGGCTCCAGTGCATCTGCTGCAACTTCATGCGGTTCGGCGGGCATTTGAGCAGAACCTGCACCGCCCAGGTCGATTAGCGGGACCATTGCGGTCGATGTCGTACCGGCGACTTCTTCTGCGAGCGGCAGAGCATCGACGTCACCGGGTTCGGGTACGTCCATGACGCGCCGAGCATCCGTGTGCTTCACATGCACCACATCCAGGTATGTGCGGAAGACAGACCGTACGTTCCGCATCCGTGGATGAACCCGCACAGGCATAGCTCGATATATTCCCGTGACTTCCACGCGATCGCCGGGTTTCATGGTGTCCACCATATCCTCGTACAGCACAAGTGAGATCGATGCAGGTGTCTCCCCTTGCGGTACGCTCTCTGGTGACTCCTGGAGACGAATGACCTGCTTGTCCGTGAAGCAGCATCGGTTATGAATCAACTGATAAGAAGATTTCAGGCCACAACGAGAACATGCACTCGGTTCTTGGACGCGCCCGTGTCGAATAGGGACCACCGTTGTGTGTAGACAGTTCATGCAGCGGTAGAATGCATCCGCCAGATCGGGAATGAGGCTGCTCGTCCGTACTACCATTCCCCGAATCGCCACAAGAGAGTCCAGATGGCACGGCTCAAGCTGGCGCACGGATTGTGCAGAGCCAATGTCGTAAACTCTGACCTGAATGTGTCCGATCACTCCACTGCTATCGCTCATGAACATTTGCTGGTATATTTGGTTTGCTGCCATGTCAAAGAGGCTGATCATGTCAGACGGGTACCGTACAAGTTTTTCGTGCAAGACTGCATCATATTCTTGGACGTGTTTCATGCTGACGTTAAGCGTGTGGGAATCAGTTTCGTGGAGCTCCTCCAGGAGCTTCAAGTAGAGCGGCGCTGGGGTCGCTGTTGTCGAGGAGTCGTCGCCTCTCGAAAGGCTATTTTCATCCGATAATCGCAGCGGATGGAATCCCTTTAAGAAGCTCAACAACTTCGCGTAAACCTCTTCCACAGATAAGTCTGTTCCCCAGAGAACCCGCACAGGAATGGAGTCAGTGCTTGTAGTGCGCGTTGGATCGGCGCCACCGCCGACTGTTTGAGAGCCCAAGCCACGATCAATGTTCGGAGAGCCGGTCCCGCTGCTCCGCGGCGTGAGTGGAAGCCCCAAAAAGGAACGGCTCAGTTCCCGGCGTCCAACAGTGCTGAACCGTTGGAAGTGCGGTGAGGTTGGCGGGCAGCTCGAGCCCGACCGCGCTCCGATTCCTGGCTCACCCTCCGCTGCGAACGAGGCGCTCCCGCCTACAGCCCTTCCGTATCGCGCCTGGCCAAACTGAGAGACGCCTGTCTGCTCTGACGGGTCTGGACTCAAAGCACCACGCGATGAGGGCGGCGAAAACATACCACGTTCAGCAAACGGAGGGCGCGGTGTTGCTCCCGCAGGGGTCGCTGGCACACTCGAGAGCGGCACGTTGTCACCTGCTGGAGCCTCACCCCTGTCGTCTCGCGGGCTGCTTGAGGCAAAACTGTCCGTGGAATGTGCCATGTCGTTTCGAGAAATCGTTCGAGAGCCTAGCAGACGTATACACACATGAGGGTGTACAGCGCCTTGGCGGCAGCAGCTGCGCAACGATCTCGGTTACGACCTACTGATTTCCCGCCAAAACCGATTCTTCCAGCGTCTTGTACCGCCGTGCTATTGCCGGTTGCTCTTTTCATTTTTGGACAATATGGAATATACCAGACACGTTGATGCTCGCTTACGCTACGGAACATTTCTACCAAATACTGTACCGTTCCCGTTTTGCTCCTGGAAGTACACACATTCGGTCATTTTGGCACAGGACCCGGTTTGCCTATCCCGCCCGCCAGGGTTCTCACGGATCCGCGCTTGCGCAGCGTGGCGACCGCGAGCATCGAGCGCTTGCGGGCCCAAGTCGACTTCGCGCCATCGCAAGTATACACGGTAGGGTGTTTGCATGTTGCGAGGAACCCATTGCCATGTCCTCTCTGAGCACTTTGTGAGATTCTTTTGGTACTAGCGTTGCTTTGACAGGGCGGTTCCTGATGTCCGCAGGTTCTCTTTACGATGAACCCTAGAAGCCGTGACCTGCTTACCGACCAGATGCAGATACAGGAGACCGAGTAGCCTGTCTATATGTAAAAATGAGCGTCTTCCATGAGAGTATACCGTGAATACTTTCTTAACATGGCCATACTGCATGAGCCAAGATTGCTGCCAAAATAGTTCGAAATCCGCAAGCGTGCACAATATGATCTACGAATCATAGGCACGACCTTGCGGATCCGCGTATTCTGAAGCGTTCTTTCTGGTGCCTATGTGTATCCTTCGTATGGATGAAGAAGTCAGCGTATGTGGCTACTTGAAACGAAGCATCATTGAGGAAAAGTGCATTTTATGGTGGGTACGTTTACAGCTGTTGCTTCCGAACTGACGAAAGTTCTATAAATTCTCAGTTTCGACTGCAAAATTTTTCCTTCTCATATATATCCTCAGCCCAGGCAGCAGCGCTTATTCTTGCCAAACAAGTTCATAGTGCGCCCGGATTGCTTCCAGTTCTGTACATTGACAGCTTGACGGTTCCTGACCTCCACCACACGTGGTTTCAGGTCACCCTGTACAGGATCTGTTCCTGCAGGAGGCCTGAAGAGAGGCTGCACTTTTACCAAAAATTCCCGACAAAATCAACACGGGATCAGGGCGAGTGTTCTATTTTTCTAGTCCATATGATCTCCTAAACAAATCCTCTAAGAACATAGAGTATTTACATACATCCACTCATGGACGCCTCTCTGCCTTTCCTGACCATCTGTCTGGTCTCGGTTCTGATTATCCCACCAGAAATCGGGCTTGAGAGGCTGCGCCACAATGTTAGATCACCTCAGCTCGTCGGGTATCCTCTTCTGCACCATGCGTCGTCTGATATCCATGAGGTCGTTGAAGTTCGGACCGCAAACTCCATGCGATTCTCGCCGCTTCTCGAACATAGAAATGCTAGGCGTCCTCAAACTCTTGCCCTCTGTGACACTAAAGTTTCGTCATCGTCCAGCCGGGCAGACACCTTGTCCTGGCTGTCTCTCTCTTCTTCATCTTCTTCGTTTTGTGCTCTTCTTCCCTCGATGGTCGGCGGGAAGAGTATTTTTCGTTTTATTTATTGAACCCGGCTATGAACGGCCCTGCAGGATACCCGACTTGTTTTCCCAAAACTTTCCCTAGGGCATCGTATTTTCGAAAATGACCACATCTCAAGATTCCATTACGTAAGGACCTCCCCGAAGAAAGCAGGACTTGCGGAAGAAAAAACAATATTCGTTCCGTTGTCTCCATGGTGAAAGCTTCAACAATTCATCCAGTGGACCAATGATTACTTGTAGCGATAAAAAATTTCCTCGATGCGGTTCAACGACACAGACTACGAAGGAATAAGAAACAGTTCTACAGCTCGACAGGATCAACAGAACCTCGAAGGCAAGGTGAACGGTGAAATTCCATGTTGTCATGAAGAAAGTCACCGCCAGATGCCAGGGGAAATATCTTCAATGATTCGACAAAGTGGGTGCTTTTTTGCAAGTCTTCTCTACGAGCGAAACTGAGGCAGCCAAAGGCTTCGACGGCAGCTGAAACAGAATATGACATTCCCGCTCGCCTCAGGTTCAATCGTACATACAGCGAGGCCCTTACTGCGAACATCCCTACACGCGCCGAATATTTCGTCTTCAGGAAGATACACCGATTGGTATACAAAACCTCGTGCCTGTGGTTCACATCGATCGCGGCGTTCCAGTTGGTCTGTTGTTGCTATGTCAGTGTTAGATGGCTGTGGGTTACCTGTAGGCTTTAATGTCAATTGTGTTCCATTTCTGGATGCGTGTCATCAAATGCTTTTTCGCGGCCTATAGCAGATGCATTCAAAGTATGTTCGTACAAAAATATACATTCCAGGGCAGAGTGATCGATATGCAAATCGAGGATCCTGGAGGCCCGGTGTCGCTGGCTGGCAGGAAAAAAGAAAATCTCCTCTTCTCGCCAACCAAGGAGCGAAGGGCAGCAGGTTACGAAAAATAACAGGAGGGGAGACAGACGAGAAAAATTGTTTACCCCACCGGAAGATGACGGGACCGTACATGCCTAGAGGCCGTGAGTTTACAGACTCCTTGCATTGGTGATGACAAGCAGCAGCAAGAAACGCATGGAGTTTGTGAATCCAGACTTGAGGGCTGCCACCAACATCAAGAGATGTGCAGTGCTGAACACGAGACCCAAAGAGTTGACGCGATTCAACGTTGTTGGGCAGCCTCTGACGCTCGACGTCCACAAGGAGAAGCTGGGACCGATAGCAGTCGGCCGGTGAAAAAAGGTGTGGAGGCGTCAGCGAGTGCGGGCACGTCTATAGCCCCTTGGGCGTAGGACATTTTTGTGCCACTGACATAACGCACATGCGATCCATCGCGCCGTATCGCTGCGCACGCTTCCGCGGTGCTCGCACGCGACGCGTGCAGCACTGCATGCGGCGTCGGATACATGTACGTTATGTCTAGGTTCTTACAGCTGCTCTTGCGCGCACGTGCGCAATCTCGCCGGTGCGTGCGCGGCGAACATTTGCAGCCGTTCGATGCAACGATTTCCTGTTGCGCGGATGCGTTGTGCACAGGGCTTTGCGGCAGCGTTCGCTTCCACTGCGTTCTTTGTTCAGTTTCACGCTTTCGACGCTGTGTGTCGTAAAAAAATCTAAAAATTTCTGGACTCCGGTATGGGCCAGAAGCACTCCAAGGAAGGACAACGAGGTTTCAACCTCTGGTCAAAGAAACGCAACGAACCCCCAAAGGGTGCTGCAGTTCCTCTGCGGCCGCCGCAGCTGGTTCGACAACAGGACTTCCCTCCAAAACGTTGTCTATTACTGGGGCTCCGTGAGCGACGCAACCATTTATTGCCGCTTCTGACGCACCAGGGCGCAGGTTACGGCGACGACTATTGAGAGCGTATACGCAGTCCTCGTATTGCCTCGTCCGATGTCGCGACTGCTCTGCGACAGGATACTTTCCCGCGTCGCAGCCGCCCGGCCATGGTTCCTTTCATCTCGATCTGCTTGTAGGCCGACAATGGCGCTCGATTCTCGACTGCGCCCGTGGGAAATGAAATGGTGTCTATGAATAGCGAGTTTCAGAAACAACGTCGAGTACTCGACAGATTGCGAGAGTCGTGCACATCGTGCGACATGGTCAAGACCTGGATCAAGCGCGAAAACGAGCTCCACGTCGTGTTGGTCATTCGTTTTGTCCTCGGATGATGTCTTTAGTTACGAAAGTGGTGGCTGTTTCTTGGATGGCATCTATGCATGGCCCAGTCTTTGCACCCTACTAATCGAGTCAGCTCGGATACGACTGCTATGTGCTGAGACGAGGCCTGATCCATGTGAAATGCTTCTGAAAATACACATGCCGTACAAAGCGAACGCGCACTTGGACAAGGAGCCGAAGACACGAAACTGTCCATAAAAATCGAATGCAATATCCATGCTCCCAGGAGCAACGATACAGCATGCAGGGATGGCAGCTACTGTCGTCAGTATCGGAAGACGGAAACGTGTTTCCCTTCCAGAGCAATCCCTGCTGAGACTGCAGCGAGCTCCCTCATGGACTGAATGCCACCTAGCATCGCCTAAGCTGCCTGTCCGCAGGCTGCTTAGACCAGGAACTCGCAATCCAAACATGCCAATCCGTGCACAAGCGGCACCGGCTTGGTAGCGTATGTTCATCGTCGTGCGACGTTCACTCTGAAGGAAGGGATTCGTGGTCCCAGGCATCCTGCGAAACCAATCCAGTCGTATGCGTCACTATATGCCAAACCATGCAGCGCCCCCGCCAACATAACAGCTGCGGGCAGTGTTCACCGACTCCGTACTCGACAGCACCACCCAGGAATGCGTTACTCCGAGGACAACTTGTCGTGAGTTGCTGCACGTTTCGGAGAGCGATGGACCCTGCTGTCTGGAATATCGTGAAATGATCTGCGATTCCCAACGTTCTCTCCGTTCAGCCATCCAGGAAAACTTTGCTCGGCATCGCGAATAACCCGGTGCGCACCGTTCCTCCCGGGTTGCTCGTACGCTCCAAAGTCACAGGAGCATCACCATCTCGCAAGACAATGCTGAAAAGTCACATCAATTGTGCAGATTTCTCGCAGTGTTCAGTGCAAAATCGAAGGTGACACAACCAAGCTCTGTTCGAGAAGTATCACAGACGTTCCTGCAATGCCCTCGCTATACGATGATAAAATTGCAGGCGAGCCGTAAGGTCCCGGCAACGCCGGAGCGCACCCTCCTCGTTCCGCGCACTACTGGCAAAAGCTTCATCCAGCTCCTGACAGAGTCGAGTTTGCGAACCCTCAATACGTGCACGAAGCGCTTCGAAATCGTAGTGCCCCTGCTCGGCCCTGTCAAGCTCTTCACGAAGGGCAAGCATCTCCTCCAGGAATTCCGGATCCATGTCCCGTTGATCGGAAGCGTCCTCGCTATCAGACTCAAAGTTTATTCCGTGCTCTGCGAGCAAGTACAGCGCGCGCGCCGGTGGCGACTTGAGCGTGTCGTGTGCGGCGTTCACGAGCGCCGACGCCTGTTCAGCATAGTGTGCCTGAGGGTCGGCGGCGCTCGAATGAAATCCCTGTTGCCTGCGAAGCTCCGCGTTGAATCTGTCGGGATGCAAGCGCCGCTGCCATTCACGGAAACGGGACTCTAGAAGCTGTTCGTCGAGAAAAAAGCGTCTCGGAAGACCGAATAGAGTAAAGAAATCCACATCAACTGGTGGTTTCGGTTGGATCCGACCGCAATGCTCACAAAAAAACGCTTTCATGGGAACAGATGCTGGATCGGATTCACCAGGTAACGTGCGAGGTGCGTTGCAGCTCCAGCAGGTGTTCGCCTCAACAGCACCTGTTCGAATTTCCGGTTGCGATGACCCGCCATGTGAAGTCATCGCTCGGGCTAGTCTCGACAACGGGCGCGGTCCATATTGTCGCTGCTTGCAAGGCAGAGTCCATGCTTTCCAGTCATGTAGACGAACTGTCTCAGATCGCAACAAATCCAGGATGCCACCGCGCGGCGTTCGACCAACACGCTCGAGTCTAGCACGCCCATTCGCATTTCTACCACTGATCTGGGAGGAGCAGGTGTGCCCGTCAAGAGAAACGTCGTGCGCCGCATTCGACCCTTCCTGGGGCAAGCCTTCGGAGGCTGCAGACTCCAAACCTCTGGCGGGCGTACAGCCATTCCCGCCCGCGATACGTCCTGCATTCCTTGAAACCGCCCCGGCAAACATTCCCACAGGGCAAAGCAGTGCAGCAATAGCCACAGCACTTCGAGGCCGTAGCGTGTCGATCTTGTCCAGCACGAAACAGCTGGCGCGAACGCGGCGCATTCCTGGCGCCGAAGCGTAGCCGTTACTAGCGCTGGTGGCGACAGCGCCACCAGCGTCGCCCATTGCAGCGTCAGGAGCGTGCGCACTATCAAAAACGATCTCCAGGTTTCTCCTAGTGCAGGCATACTTGCTAGTTCGCGCACCAAGGGCCTTACCTGCACTGCGCCTTGCCCTGTGAGGCAGGAGCAGCCAGCGCGGGAGCCCCGCTGCCGCTTCCGTGAAATCGTATCGCGGCATCATGCGCTGTATACAGGAATGCATACACCTTGATACAGAGCGCACCTGATTGACGCCCCTGAACTTTTACAAGGTTCCTGACTAGATCCTTCGTACCAAGTTGCGTTGGTCCTCTCGCGAAGTGAAACGCACGCCACCTTCTCCTGGACAGGCAAACACTGGCTACTAAACGCGGTTGCGCTTGGTCACCGCAGCGCGCCTCGTTCTACTATCTGCAAACTGGCCCGTAACCGCGAGCCGTTCGCAACGCCGCTCGGGAACCTTGCCCAAATATAGGAGGCTGTTCCTGTACTTGCAACCCTCCCAGAGGTAAACGTCGTGCAGCTACCGCAAAAGCTCGCAGTAAAAAGCGCTCCGCAACTTCCTCTTGCCGAGTTCTGCAAGGGAGCGAAAACGCTCGCAACGGGAAGCGTGCAGACTGCCAAACTCAGTATCTACCTATCTGACGAACGCTGGAAACTGGACGGTTACTCTGGTAATCCTCTGGTGTCGGAGCGACGGTTAACCCCTCTTCAAAGCACTGTGGCCTAGCTAGGGAGGCGGCTTGCTCATCCACAAGTCAGTGATAGAGAATCGTTGTAGCGCTAGCGCCGATTCACGGATGCCGCTAGGGCGGCGTCACCGTCTGGGTGCAAAAGCTTCCGGGTGTTCTGCTCGACTCCTCGTACGACCAGTGAATGCTACGACAATCACGACTAGAAGCAGGCTTTGCTTCTAGCACTACAGTTTCTGGAAGAGCTATTTTCCCTGGAAAATCATACTGCTGGCTTGGACAAAAGCTGGTGCCTTTGGCAAAGTGCACTGCGCTGTTTCGTTCGCAAACGCAACATTTGCAGAGTAGTGCTGGGCTTCTCCAGGGTTCTGGCCTGCATTGTCGTCGATCGGGTTTCTTTGGGGATGCGAGGTTACGTTTCTGGGATAAGAGTGGCGGGCATCCAAGAGGAACGCACTTGAGTGACAGGAGACAGCGATCACCTTCGTACGCACCTAGTTCACGCTACTGGCGAGCATCTGGTTTCCGTAGGTTCCGCAGTCGTGTTTCTATGCATCGCGAGGCAGAGTCTGATCAGGACATTTCTGTGGAGATAGACAGTGCCTCTGGCGACAACGCTGGGAACAACCATGTGGGACAACACGCCCCGGAGCAGGAAGCGTCCGCAAACTCGATGGCCTCTTGGCTCCAGTTTGTACAGAAAAGGCGCTTTCCTGAGCGCCTGCGCATTGTTGTGCTCTGCTTTCTTGCGTTTCTGATCAACAACATCGATCGAATCAACCTATCTGTCGCGATCCTGCCTATGCGACACGAGTTCGGTTGGTCATCAACCACTGTTGGCATTATCCAGTCGGCCTTTTTCTGGGGCTATCTACTGACTCAGTTGCCAGGAGGATACCTCGCCGATCGCTACGGCGGGCGCAGTGTGCTTGCATTTGGGGTCGTCTCTTGGAGTCTCATGACCTTTGTGACGCCCATGGCGGCAAGGTCCAGCTTACCGATCCTGCTGGGCGCCAGAGCGCTGCTCGGCGTCGGTGAGGGTGTCGCCATGCCGGCGATGAATAACCTCGTATCGCGCTGGGTTCCGAATCAGGAGCGCTCTCGAGCGCTCAGTCTCATTTACAGCGGCATGTACATGGGAAGTGTGATCGGGCTGCTGCTCTGCCCGCTGCTGATGCGAAACCTTGGTTGGCAGAGTGTCTTCTACGTGTTCGGGGCACTCGGATTTGTCTGGTATTTTTTGTGGGAACGCTTTACCAGTGGATCATCACCGAAGGAAAGTAAGATCATCGATCCACAGGAGTTAGAGTATCTTCGGAAACAGCTCGGACGTCGCCGAAACAAAGAGACGGTTCCAACAACTGTACCCGCTCGGGCTCGCGTTCCTTGGAAGTTATTGTTGAGTCATCCGGCTACCTGGGCAATTATGATCGGCCACTTTTGCTGTACCTGGGGATATTTTTTGCTTTTGGCGTGGCTTCCTACCTACTTTAATCAGGCACTTGGTTTTGACCTGAATGCATCAGCGTTCTTCAGTATTCTGCCATGGCTGACGATGTTTGTCGGAGCCAACGTAAGCGGGTGGATTGCTGACTATCTGCTGAGCACGAGGAAATTCACAACAACCGCCGTGCGCAAAATGATGCAGACGATCGGTTTCTTGGGACCAGCCTCGTTCCTAGCGCTCGTGTCATCGACTCAGGATCCGTACAGCGCTGTAATCTACATGGCTGCTGCGCTTGGACTGGCATCGTTCTCGCAGTCGGGAATCTACAGTAACCATGGCGATATTGGGCCGCAGTATGCGGGGATCCTGCTCGGCATGAGCAATACGCTGGCCACTGTACCTGGGATCGTAGGTGTGGCGCTCACCGGATGGATCCTCGACGTGACGGCTGGAACTTGGTCCATTGTATTTTACACGGCAATTTTCTTCTATCTGCTTGGCACAGTGGTGTACAACGCGTTTGGGACTGGCGAGCGTGTATTTTAGTGAATCCCAAGAGGAGCATCTTCCGAGATTCGACCAAGATCGCTGGTCGGAAGGAAGCGCGAGCACGCGAGCGGCGTCGTGTGCTCCACCTGGAGCACGAGATGGCGTGGATACCGGCAGGCTCTGTCAGCAGCGCTCAGGATGATTCCCTTGTTGGACAAGTGACCTAGGAGGTGTCCGATGTGCCTGCACAATCGAGCCCGCTCGGCTCTGGGTTACCTCTCGGGTTTTACGTCTCCTGAGGTCCCATGTGCGATGCTCTGGCGTGTACGGCAAACGCGCTACGAACGTTGGACGATCTTTCATTCGCCCATACTCATGCGCTATTTGCGATGCCGCTGACCAACATGATCATTAGCAGCATGATTGACCTGACGCGATAAATAGCTGTAATAGCGACGATAACGCCGCTGCGATGTCCCGAGCTGTGCACTCGCGAGTATGGCCGCCTCTGCCATAGCACCGGACAGGTACTTGGCTTGGAATCCTTTTGTTGCTAAAAATGAGAGCACAGATTTCGCCACAAACCAAAGAGAAGCAGCGCTGCACCCGAGCGATTCATGTAATCAAAGTGGGACTGCGTAGATGCCCGGCACGTGCCGTACACATCTGACAACGTGAATGCTGGCAGGCAACTGCGTTTTGCGAAGCTTGAGGGTCGACGGACCTCCGCAGAACCTTTCGGATGCTCGGAAGTTGACGCACGATGGTCCCGGAAGATCACCTAATCAGCGAGCGCATGGCGTGATCATGCGAGGAAGACGTATCACCAAGTAGAGAATTACATTGCAGATGAAGTTATTCTCAGCGCAGGTAGGGTGCTGGCCACAGCGGAGAACGTTCTTGTCCGAAACTCCATCTTTGCACCGTTGTCTCCTCTGAGGAGGAGTGAGGGCATTTGAGAAAGTCGTCGCTGGAACTCAAACAACAGATGTGCACAGGAAGAGCAATGAAGAGGCTCTTTTCCATGCTACTACAGTAAGCGGAATTGACGAAGACTTTTACATGCGAGAGACTAGCTTACTTTCTAAGCGCAAAGGTGTGCGAATCGAACGTGCTCCACGGGCCAGTGCTCCACATGCCCATGTCGATGGAGGTCGAGGCGATGCCCGCACAGCTCGCGTGACGCACAGCTCTTCAAAGACGGTTCAGAAGCGCGGATAGCGCTCAGAATTCGCCCTGCAGGTTGTAGGTTCCCAAGAGGTTATTTCAAGCATGCAGGTCTACCTAAAGTTTTACCTGTACGAGGCGCCGGGGCCCAGGCGCAGTAAGCGTCCTATCTTCGAGTTCGACAATCAACGCCTCGAGCCGTGGCCCATCAAGTCACTGCAGATACCTTCTGACTCGATATCATGACCGCGGCAACGGTAGCGCCGGTGCGTCCAGCGACGCTGCATGCGTCTGAGATAAGCTCGACACATTTAAACGACGCTGGGCTGATTGAACAACTAGGCCTGACAGCGAGACTGGTTTAATGCAGGTGAAACGTAGAAGCGCCCGTTGAGGAACAGTGAATTCTCTGCTGGTTGCCGCCAGGAATCGCACGTCCGGCAGGATTCAGCTTAGATTCCTTGACCTGATACCACAAAAGATGAATCGAAACAGTGATTGTCTGCACTCGCGCTGCATGGTTGCACTCCCACGGAGACACGGTCCCACTGCCAACTGCGTATATCGTCGCTGACGCTTCGCAGAGTTTGCTGCTCGTATGCTTCGTGCGCTATTCCTGAGATAGACTTACGAGTGCGCCGATCAGAGCCAAAGAAGACGCACGGATCAGCCCAGCTCCAACAGAGGTTTGCGGCATGGCTACAACATCCTGACTCTGGAGGGTTCATTCCAGACAAAGGGACGGAGCTAACCGCCTTTACCAATAACTCGTAGCTCATCACTTCCGGTGCGCCGTTCTGAGTCTACCCGTGCCCTCACTCGACCGAAGCAGCACAGGGCACCGTGTGCAGAGCCCAGTGAAACTAGTTCCCCTATTCTGAAACCGATTCCATGGCAATTGGAGACGCAACGATGCGGTACAGTTATCCTAGCCAGATCAAGTCTTCGCTGCACGGATCCGGTGCCTGATCCCCTGCAAATAACGGTGCTTGCTCTGAGGCTACAAGGCGCTCCACGGTAGACGGGAAACCTCGTCGGCGTTTTGGTATAAGAACCGTGGGACCAAACAGTTTTCCCTAGGTGCTCAAGGGCTTCTCATTACAGAAGAGAGACCTCGTTACTCAAGCAGACACTTCCACGCATCGCCAGCACTGTACCGCTCTTCGCCACGAGGAACAAAGGGCAACGTCCCGAAAGACGCTTGCACGTCTATCCCATCTTCTGCTGCAGCGGTCGCGGCGGCGGCGGCGGCGGCGGCGGCGGCGGCGGCGGCGGCGGCGACTTTTTTCGATAGCGGCGCACTGCGCTTTTGTCCCAGTGCTTCTGTGCTCGCTTTGCAAACTCGGTTTGATGCATCGATGTTGGTTGATGCGTTCGTTCGAAACGTGAATCTGGTATGGAGCAAGGATTCAGTACTGCAGACAAATGGTTTGGACGAGAGTCCAGCTATGTGCGTCGATTTTCTACAACAAGCAAGCTTCCGCTGCTTGGAGACAGTTCGAAGCATCGATTTGAAACCGTAAAAACACCATCGAATGCCGAGTGTCGCTTCATGGTTCACAATGCCGGTAGCGCGCGATATCGCTCCGTAGGCCCTGTTTTGGACATGAGTTAACGATTCTCACGTCTCACATACATGGTACTTTTGCGATGGGTTTTAAGAAAATCCAAAGAGTCCGCGCGGCCGTCGCTGTCCGGAATTGAGGCAGCAGCATATTGCATGAGATGCCACAATTTAGTGCGCCAACGAGTCCGCATATTGTTGCAACTCCGCCCTGCACTATTGGCACAATAGACTTCTTGCACCAAACCCTTCGCCATTGATGTAACCCAGTAGAGCATTTGAGGCCGTACGAAAGGCCTCATTCACGAAACAGGGGGCACTGGGTGTTGAAGCATCATCAGCTCCATGTCTAGAACGGGCAACGCTTTGCAAGAGGCGGCGTATGCCTGATACTTGAGTACCGTCGTCTGGTTTGCCCCTATAACCTTCGACCGCCTTGATCAAGCAGCTGAACGAGATGTGGCACCAGCGAACGCAGTCGCTCGTTTATATGGACGAAACAGCTTCCTTGAGGTACTCGCTGATTCCGCCAGCCCAGGACTCAGCATTCATCGACGGGATCCGCAACAAAAGCGTTCGTCAGGCCGTAAACGCAGTGCCGTTCATCAAGCGTCTGCCAGGTGTCCGCCTGCGCACGCATCACCTGGCAATACGCTGTGTGGATCCGATCGATTCCGGCACCAGTGAAACGGCGAGATTAGATCAAATGGCGATGGCGAGCGCGATGGCGCATCGTGCAACAGGTGCATATGCAGGTGTGCGCTATTAGCCAACTCAGACTCAGAAACCTTGAATATGAAGCTTATTTTTCGAGTTCAGTTCGCTTCTGTGCCGGGCCAAGATGTCTTTATTAGTGGATCTGGAGATCAGCTTGGAAATCATAGGGCAGATGGTTCGAAAAAGTTGCGGTACACCCCGACAGCGTGGGAGATCGAGCTTGACGACTTCGCTATGGGAACAACGCTGCAATACCGCTACTTCGTGAAAGACGGTACAACAGGGAAGATCTTATGGGAACGTGGAAAGCCAAGAACGTTGATCTTGCCTAAAGATGTGCAGGTACTCGTATGTGATGATGGCCCGTTTCGACAGGAGCCGAACGTTGAGGAGGAGGTGTTCCATACCACTGCGTTTCGTGACGTGATCTACGGTCGCCATGATGCCGCAGCGTCGCAGAACGACGCGACGGATGGAAAATCGAAGAGAGGTCCCGCACCAGGGTGCGGGCGCGACTTGCTCCTTTTTCAGACACTGCAGGTTCGGGTTTGCCCTTCGGAAGAGGTCTACATTCGTTTCTTTGTTGACAGGTCTGACGCCGCCACCGCCGCCGCATCAAACATTCGCAAGATTTTTGAAGACGGGACCGAAAAAAGCATCGAACAGCGCCTATCGGCGGATCGCTTTCCATTGTGGAGCTTGGTCATGCCGTTAGATGAGCTTCTTCCGGATCGCAACCAGGAACAGATGCTTAAGTACGAGCTCTTCGTTCGCAACAGCGCGAATGGCTCCACCACTGCGAGCTCTAAAGATGATCAGCGGCATCTAAGGATACCACCGAAAAATGTATCCGTGCATTACACGGACTATAGAGCGATAGATGACCCCGAGAAGAGCGCTCGATTCGCAGGTTTCGCAATCCCAGTGTTTTCGATCCTAAGCGAAAACTCATGCGGAGTAGGCGAGCTGCTGGACCTTGAACAAATGATCGATCTCGCTGTGCAAATGAAGATGTCACTGATTCAGCTGCTCCCGCTCAACGATACATCAGTGACAGGCACTTGGAGAGATAGCTATCCCTACTCTTGCCTCTCGGTGCACGCTTTGCACCCGTTATACCTGAATTTAGACGAGCTCAACCCACCCAGTGAAATCAGTAGGGAAATTAAGGAGGCGCGCACTCGATTGAACCAGCTTGAGGCCATCGACTACGAGGCCGTCATGAATACAAAGATGGCGATTTTGCGACGTATGTATGCCAATGATAAGCAGCGCATTCTTCGAGACCCTGCTTTCCTGAAATTCTTCAACGAAAATCAAGAATGGTTAGTGCCATACGCAGCGAGCCGATTTCTGGCCAAAGTGAACGGAACCGCAAATTTTGATCAGTGGGGCGCTCGTCGCCGAGTTACGGTGGCAGATCTTGAGGGACTCGCGTCACCAGATACGTTCTTCTTCGACGAGCTTGCGCTGCATTACTACATCCAGTTCCATCTGTATCGACAACTAGCCCGTGTGGGCGCCTACGCCGCCAAGCATCGGGTAATCCTGAAAGGCGACCTCCCAATCGGCGTGCATCGCTTCAGCGTTGACGCTTGGATGAATCAAGATCAGTTCTACTTGGATCGCCAGACTGGGGCACCTCCGGATCAGTTTGCCGAGTTTGGCCAGAACTGGGGATTTCCCACCTACAACTGGGAGCGTATGGCCCTTGATGGATACCGTTGGTGGCGAGGCCGCTTGAGATCCATGGAAAAAGTCTTCCACGCCTATCGCATCGACCACATTCTCGGTTTCTTTCGCATCTGGGAAATTCCTGGCGAGGCAATGTCGGGTCTTAGTGGCCGTTTTCGACCGGTAAATCCTATCCGGCGTAGTGAACTAGGGAGTCGCGGTATCTGGGATATCGAACGCCTCTGCGAACCGTATATTAGCGAGACGCAACTTCGTCGTGTATTCGGAGATCAGAAGTGGAGCTTTGTTCGTGACTTCTTCTTTGAACCGTGGTACAATCGCTATCGTTTCCGACCGAAATACAGCACCGAGGCCAGATTGGAAGCATTTTTCGCGAAAGAGGAGGAAGTGAGCAAGTTCTGCGCTCAGTCAGGAATCGACGCGGAATACTTGAAACTGGAGCTTTTCCGGTTTGTGAACAATGTAATTCTGCTCCGAGACTTAGACGAGCCCGACGATGCCTTCCATCCGCGTATAGAGTTTTGGCGTGCGCCCACGTACTGGGAATTGAACGGCGATTGGCAACACAAACTGCGACAACTCTATGATGACTACTTTTTCCGGCGACAGGAGGTGCTGTGGCGTGACAAGGCCATGGAGAAACTTCCGATGTTGAAAGCGGCCAGCGATATGCTGGTATGCGGCGAAGACCTTGGAATGCTCCCATCCTGCGTTTTCGAAGTGCTCGGAAGCCTCTGTATCATCGGATTACGGGTGCAGCGAATGCCAGAAAACGCTGAGTTTGGAGACTGCTCAAAGTACCCGTATTTGACCGTGGCGACCCCAGGCTCACATGATACAAGCACGCTGCGCGGTTGGTGGGAGGAGATCCCCTCGGAGAAGCGTCAACGCTTTTGGAAGAATGTTATGAAGCGAGAAGACGAAGCGCCCTCAGAGTGTACCCCAGAAACCGTGGAATGGATGATCCGCGATCATTTGCACGCACCGAGCATTCTGGCGATTTTTCCGCTTCAAGACTTGCTGGGTATGGACGCTAAGTTGCGTCGACCAGTCGCTTCAGAGGAACAGATTAACGTGCCCGCGAATCCGAATCATTACTGGCGCTTCCGCCTCCATTTATCCACCGGGAAGTTGGCACAAAGTCAAAAATGGTTGCAAAAAATAGCCTCCATGGTGACGGAAAGCAATCGACAGCGCCCACAGTAAGCTTGGCAGCTCCACCCATGGTTGGTCCGGAAAAGCAACGCGGAATGGCCCTATCATAAAATCAGCTATGCGTAAATGAGCAGTAAACTCGTTCGATATGCTTTGCTATTGGAATATCTGACATGAATCCGGTTTCCGGACGAAGATGAATCGAGGACAGTGGAGCGCAGCAAACTTGTCGGGTATGACTCTCAAGTGGAATATCTGGCCTGCACCTTGTTCTCAGAGGAGCATCCATCTCATCGAGATCAGGACAGCTCTCTCGGTACACTGTATGTGTCTTGTTACCCAACCCGACCGCTATTGCAGCATCCAGCGACAGGTGCCGCGAGCAAGACATTCCGCAAACTGCCAGTACCGCGCACTACGCCAGACAGTTGCCAATTTGCATCCCAGCACGGATGTTTTAGACTGTGGGATCGTACTATGAAACAAGTGCCCCCGGGCGCGCTATCCTCTGCCCCACAGCGTGCATGCATCAGATCCGAGAAGCGCACTCGCACCCATCTGTCGATACACGCACGCATGCACGGACGCACGCACATGCATCCACATGCGTCTCGAGCTGTGACGTGTCCATGCGCACGTGCCATGATTTAGAGTTCCTCCGTTCGAGATTCAAGAAAGTCTCTTCGGAGACGCTGGTGCGGGATATGCACATTCCAGGTTCACTCACTGGCTGAGTGCATAGACGGATAGCATGATGTTATGGCCAGCGACGATCAGGGTATCCCAGTACGGCTACAGAGGCACGAACGACGCCGAATTTCGTATGCTCGGTGGTATCCAGCAAGCCGGCTGCGTCGTCTGTAAATTACTCGGGGCCGGTGTCACTGAACAGAGCCCCAGTGCGGCGCGAGCAGCTGCAGAGGCGGCGGCGGCGGCGGCGGCGACGGCTATACCGACCTTTTATCTGGTCAAAACCATGACACGAGCAACAAGCATGAAGAACCACAACGCAGCGAAAAGCGTTCACGACAGTTTTCAGCACCAGACAGTGAACGAAGCATCGGTTCTCTCGGCGCTCGCGTACGCTAGATACTGACACTGGAAACAACCTCCATGATTCGCTCAAATGCGCTCACAGCGTAGCCGATGAGGACAGATGTACGAACGCTTCCGCCGTCCATCTGGCCCAACGCTGATGCCTGGCCACGCGCGCCACCTTTACCGATCGAGGTATCGCGGTTTTGCATCTGGGAATGCTCGGCTCAGCGCTGGAGAAACGCCAGCGTTCTACAGGATCTTGAGATTACCAATCCGTTGCGAAAGCGTCAGCATCCTGCATTTGTTTCAATGTTTCAGCGACTCCATCTATCTGCTTCGCTTTGGAATGTGATGGTCGTGTGCCCGGAATCGACAAGTCAGGTGCCTCGTGAGCAGGCTCGACCACTAGTTCGCGCCGTGTTCGCCTGAACACGAGCAAATCAACTTCAAGCGGTGATTTCTCCTGGTCATCGACAATGAACGGAGTCATCGGTTTCAACGACGACGGCACCACAGCCATTTTCAACGGATGAATGAGGCCATCGAAAGCGCCAAGCCCGAGCTCAGCAACTCCCTTGCCTCCGAACGTATTGACATCGATCACAGCGTCTAGCAGGTGGAGCAACGATGGATTCAAGGCCCACTGACGGGACAGCGTCATAACCGCAACCGTCATAGACTTGCGGCATCGCTGTCGGAGGATATATAGGAACCGCCAAAGGCGACTCAACGCCGTCTCTTCACTGAGACCCCCTATCATTTGCGAGCAAACCCAGTGGTGCGGTGACTGTAGCGCCAGTCGTCGGCACTGCTGTGATGCAGGGGCAGCAGCGAACTCCAGGGCCCCTTCCAGCGATTGGTACAGTCGAAGCGCAGCCGAACTTCGCAAAAGCTCTCGCGGGTTAACTTGGAGCGATAGATCGAGGCGGGCACGCTCTGCTCTTCTCTTGCTAGCGGACCCGACTTTATTCGCGTACCGCCAGGCTATTCGCAAGTCCGCTTCAGGTGCCGCAGAGGAAGCGCTCGCTGCTGCGCTGGATGAAGGGCCCGCCACCGGGCTCGCTGGCACCCCTTCAACGAGTGCACCCGGCACCAAACCCAGGCTGTGTTCGTGCGCTAGTCCCTCTGCGATAAAAACACTTAGGAACGTCCGAGCGTGTAGGCCAGGTTCATCTTCGACGAGCGCGGTAACCGTTCCCAGCGGCAGCGCCACATCGTAGACAGCGTGGTTGTCTCTTTGGCACCGGTGCAGGCCAAGACGAGTGACGGGCCAGTGAACCGTAGCAGCCGTGGTGACCCCAGCACCGAGGCGTTCAGCAGGCTGTGCGCCTGACCCTCGTGTGGTCAGTCGAATGAAACTCATTTAAATCAGCATTCGTGGGCGCAAGTGAGGGCAACTTTCTTGAAAACTGAGGTTCTCGACTTGTTCCGGTCGACTGGTGAAGAGCCCGTAATCGAGACGGATAAAGAAAAGACTTTATTGAATCGAATTCGATTTTGCAGACGCTGCGAATCCTTGTGCTGATCATACATCGAAGACGGCATCAAATGGTACGGGCCATCCAGCAAGGGCGTACATTCTAAAGTTTCGCTCTCTGTAACCCATTATCCACAATAGCATTTGCAGGGTTTTTTCTAACTCGTTTCTCACGTACAATCCGCTGGTCTCGCCTGCTCCTCCAGCTTCGTCACCATCACTCGACGGATGTTGATGGCACCAAGATCGTGCCTGCTACGCTGGCTCAGGTTTCGTCAACGCTTTCCATGCAAAAGGCGCAGGGTATCATCTAAGCTCCGCTTACCATTCGGATCTCCTTCGCGCGCAACCTCGGTACACCCTCTACGGCGGTGGCACATCACTTCGGTCATGTTTTCAAGCACGTGCATCAACTCGCCGCCGCGGAAGGCTGCTCTATGGCGCGTTGACGCCTGCTTCATCGCTTGGTTCATGCTCTGGACGAGTGCAGAAGGCATCGCTTGATGCGCGCCCCCGTCTTGGTGCTCGGTGCAGTACCATACGAGCATCCGCCTCTTCTGGGCGATGCGCTCGGCGAGTACATTGTCCGTTGCACGCCCAAACGCAGGCGGCTCTATTGGATCGAGGATCTGTGAAACGTCAGCTTTTCCTTGATGAACCTATTACCTTGCAGAGAATCGAGGCTCAAACACACGCCGAGAAATTTCGTTGCGTCTACACTCTCATCGGGCAAAACGGTGATACACGCCCCGCAGGAAGCGATCGCTGCGATGGCTCAAGTCCGAGTCCAAGAACCTGCTCGATCCCCAGAGAAGAGACGTGAGCCTCTGGGAGCAAATCCCATGTGAGAAATCATGCTGCTGCCGAATGCCATTCCATTAATTTCCATACAGATATCATGACAGATAAACCAACGACTAGGTGTGAATCCGTAAGCCGTTGTTGCTGCTGCACTTCGAATGTCAAGGCTCTAGACCTGAAATAAGGTTTGGAAAATCTTTATGCAGGAACAGAGCCAGCATCCCAGTGTTCCCTGTTTCGAGCACATTCTATCGTCGCCTTTGGAGTATTCCGCTCGACAAGTGCTGGTGCCTTGCGAGCAGGCGCTGCTCGCCGCATTGGACACAGACACGCCTAGCGTTGCTTGCTGACGTCACTGCTTCTGCTGCTGCAACTTGCGAACCGGGCAGCTGGAAGTACGCAAACTCGCCAACGACGAGAGGCGCTCTAGTGTTGGAAGCTCCGTGCACTGCACAGCGCGATTGTCGCTTGCTACCCAGAACGCTTTTTCGGTAGCTGCGACGGCAGTAGCAGCAGCTGCTACTTCTGCCAAAAACCGCCGCCGGTTCGCAGCCACGCCATCGTTGCTGTGAACGGGTGTCGCTTTCGAGGTTGCTCGTGAAACTTGGGTACCGTTGGAAGGCGCGGGGTCTTTGGCATTGGACCTCACTGGAAGTGAAACGCGTTCTGGGTGTCGATTACCTAAAAACAAGAGGCCCGGAACCAGAGGCGTCCCTGCGTATCGGCTGTACGCGACGGACGTCCGATACCAGTTTTCAGCGCTTATACGTAGCGGACGGAGGGGACGCGTCTCAAAAGTCTTCAACTCGAAAGGAGCATAGATTTAACGTTCCGTTCCCTGCCAGACAGAACTGAGCGACTACCACGTTTTTCTCGTTTTACGGGAGTACGCATCCCAGGCCGCTTTGCCCCCTTGATTGAATCGAAACTTTCCTTGAAGACTGATACTGTGGCACGTGAGAAACTAGAGAACGGTTCTTCGGACCAGAGGAAACTCGTTCGAAGCCACCTGGGTCGATTCATTCCCAGGTATCACTCGTGCGCCAAAATGTCAACACAGGAGCTTTTTGTTTATCATCCAAACATGGAACCTTCTCCGAGGCTGGGCTCCACATTCCGCTGTTCGGTTGTTCTTCAGTTCATGGAGCCCGTATGCACATGTCTACAAAGCAGATACTGCAGCACCGCTGGGCGCATGCAACGGAGCAGACTACAAGGAGCCTGTGGCGTGTGCTTCAGCCGCGCGAGGCCGCTGTTGCGGATGCAGGCCGCAAAAGGTTTCGGTCGAGATGCATCCAAAGAACCTGGGTACCTGTCACCAGAGGAAGTTCGCGAAGCAATTCGGTTTCTAGTGAATTCGGCCGCGGATCCAGCCGCAGCGACTCTTCGACAAAGATTGCGTCGCCAGCTTCGGAAACAGTACGGGCCAGTGATCCAGTGTGGTGCCTGCCACGGTAAGCGCCGGAGCGTTTGTCTCATGTGCAACGGCTCCTGCAAAATGAAAGGTTTCCTGGGCGACGAGGTACCGTGCTATCCGTGCCAAGGCACTGGGCTTGGGCGGCCTTGCCGCGAATGTAACGGCATGGGTTTCTTCAGTTTATAAAACAGTTGCTTAGACAGCGTGCCGGAGCTAGTTATGCCCTAAATCGTATCGCCATGCGTGCAGTATGCGAATCTGTGTAAGAAAAGAATGCAGTGTGCTCATTCATAGAGATTCCTGGATATTTCTGGACGTTATTCGTTCGCTTTTTAGGCACGCATTCCATGGCGAGCGGCCAGGGAAAATGCCGTGATCGTACGCAGCCTGCAGCGTTCACGATGGGCGCCACAGGTCTTAATGCGGAGCCCGCGCTTTCCAACACGTGACGCGCAGGAAGCAAAGCACAAGGCGCAGAACGCCTCGCCATAGCACCTCGGAAACATGCGCTGCTCCAAATGTTACAGGGACGCTCATAAGAAATATTGCGACCCATCACGTTTGCTGATTTACCTGGAACGAAAAAAGCATGCCACGAATGGAGACAATATGGCGTGGCAACTGTCCTGCATCGGGTGCTTGGTAGATATCGCCTAAGAGGCATATATGATCGATGAATAAAGTCAATCTTTTTCGAGCAGGTGGCGATACGCCAATACGATCCTCACCAGTCGGCAACTCGTGCAGCACCGAAACCTCCAGGCTGTTTTTATTAACTCGATACAGTGCTCTGGACGCAAAACGAGCATTTACTGAAACGATATACCGAGTTCGCCAAGGAAGCCATGCTTCTTTTTTGTATTCAGAGGCATACCACGCGGCGACGACGCGAATACCTTCCGAATGCGATAAGTAGCGGGCCTTGGTGCACGGTGTAGCTCGAAAGGCTTAACTCTGACGTAAGCTTTCACTGCGCTCGAGTAAACCAGAATGATTTCCGGAATGAAGCGCTGGAGCTCCATTTCCAGATACGACGCCATGGAAGTCGCGCAGTTCGGAAAAAGCCCAAACCAACTGCATCCAGAGAGGAACACAGAGACGTTTTAGAACTCATACTCTAAAGCATCACGCACGAAATGTTCCTAAAGGAAATCCTAACACCTAAGTTTGCGGTGAAAGCAAAGCCCTAAACATCTCAACCCCCAAAGCGCCGCTCGCTGAATAACGCGCCAGCAGCGATTTCAATGAGACGGGCGTCGCCAAAGCATGGCTGCATAGCCTCCATCCCGTCCAGCGGCATCCGTGTAGGTCAGGTGATCCCAAACAAGTTCAAAGTCACGGTGATTTTCGAGAACTGACCGCACAAGATCGCGTCCTTCCGCATGCAAAACTGAGCAAGTCATGTAGAACACCGCAGAGCGAGATAGAAGGCACGCCCGATTCAAAAGACTCGCCTGGAGCGAAACCAAACGTGGTACCGAAGACGCAAAATGCTGCTCGTCGAGTCTCCAACGGGCTTCAGGTCGCCGATTCAACACCCCCGAATTCGTACACGGTACGTCCGCGATCACAAGGTCGAAACACGGACTGACAGCGCGCTCGTCTTCACTGCGCAAGATGTTGCCCGCTCTGCAATCAACAAAGGACTCGCCACGGGCAACGCCGACAAAAACGCGACTTTCGCGCATACCCGGCGTCTTGTCGACATTCTCGTGGACCATATGAATGCGTTGATCGCTCAGATCAATGCCTATGTATTCAGTCTGCGCGTCGCCGAGGTCGCTATACTGCAGGTACTCAAAAACTGCTGTAAGCTTGCCTCCGGGTGCGGTGCAGAGGTCCAGGACCCGTGCGATCCGTCTTTCCTTGTCCCAGCGTTGGCGTAACTGTTCGCAGAGAAGAAACGTATGCTCTGCTTGTGTTACGTTTTGAGCTATAAAGTGCTGCAGCAGTCTTTGAAAAAGGCTTCTCGTGAGGACATTGGCCGGATCATCTGCCCAGCCCGTACCATTTGCGCTCGGCAATGTGAGCGGTAAGGCCGCACCTGGATCTTCTCCAGCGCACTGCAAGTTGACGCGGTAAATGATCCACGGTCTACTCACTGTTTCCGTTGAATCTTGGTCCGACCAAGGGACCAATAAGCGCCTTTCAATGGCCATTTTCAAATCTTCATGCTGGGCATGCTGGCGGGGAACGCGCAGAAAAGTTTGCGGGGTCATGTTTCCGGCCTCCAGGAAGGCCACCAGGCGTTTCCGATTCAAAAGCTGGCCAAAAACTCGGCTCGCAAACACTGCGGGATAGGAGTAGCGCACATCGAGGGCGTCGGCGGGAAACGGAAGCGGCCGCACGATGTAGGATGCTGGACGGCGGCTTTCCAAGTCGGCAGCGCACTTCTCTCCGTACCGAACTAGATTGCGCAAAATTGCATTGGCGAATGCAGCGAAGCGTTGCCCAAAATAAGTCTTCGCTATCTCCACTGTACTAAAAACAATCGTGTAGACGGGAACACGTTCCATGAAAGCGTACTGTGCCAGGGCCGTGTGCAGTAGTGCACGTTGCGCTATTGATAGGTGCATGCCCTCCGACTTGATGCGGTGCGGCTCTTGGTCGATGGCGCTCCGATCGCGAACGATGTTGGTCTGCAGCACATAGTCAAAGAGCGCCCGTTGTCGAACTGCATTAAAAGCGATAATCTTCGCCAGTGCGTATTCTACGCGACTGGGCTTGTGCTTTTCGCTCCAAAGCGCTAGCTGCGTCAGAAGGTACCTGTTACTGAGAGCGCCTCCAACGCCGCCGCTCCCTTGGCTTGGCCTCCCGTCGAGCGCATCACTGCCGTCCACGTCTTCGGCGACATCATGACCCTGAGTCAGAGAACACTCGACCGCCAAGAACGCAGCCTCCCGTGCCGATAGTGCTTCCCATACTTGCCTCGGCCGTGGACCCGATGCTGGCGGAATACCCGTCCCCGCGCTGGTCTTGCGCGAGTTCGTTGCCACAAGAGGCGCGAGTCTTTTCTTCCGTGTCCTAAACGACGGCGTCCAAACGCTTCGCGGTCTCGCCGTCGTCGAGCTCGGCTTTTTCACAAAAAGCACTCGTGCAACTGGCGTTGCAGCAAACCCCATCGGATTCCAGCAGTGCTCAGCGACTGCTGTGCCTTTCAAACAACCGATTACACACACACCAACAACAAACGCCGTTCTAAGTCGAACGACGGCAGCGGTGTACAGTAGTGGCGACCGAGCCGCCCTAGACAAGACGTCTCCAACCGAGGTGCAGACGCCTCCCAGTCTTTTTGGACCGGCCACCTACTACTGCTTCCATCTTTTTCTCATATGGTTCCACCTTGAGTGATTGTCCAACAAGATTCCCTCTTGTCTACTCTGGAGGTCTGTTCTCCAGCACCGCACATCTCCTTATATTCATAGCGGCGTTAAAGTCTCGGTTCACAAACTCTTTCCGGTTCTTACCATCACTGGTTGTACTTACTGATGCAAGCAGGCCCTCGAACATTCGCTCTCCTTTCCATTTGCTCTTCTGTGAGCGGTCCGTACTTTTTTATAGCCTCGGGGCTCCGCTGGCACTTTTCTATCTCCACTCTCTGAAGTGTACAACCCAGTTCATGGTGTGTATACGATGTTCGGAACTCATCTACAGGTATCGTAACGAAACGCCTTGCGCACTCCTTGTACGCTCTCGTCGTTGGAGCTGATGTACACCCTTTTTGGGTCTTCCAGTGCCCTGCTCCGTACGCTACTACGAGCCTCTGATTTTCATCCTCCTTCAGGGCACTCAACTCATTGAAAAAATTCGCGAACTCCCGCTGCTTCCCACAATACGAATTCATTCGCAGACGAGGCGACCGGGGCTTTGTATACTCCTCCTACAGCGCATCCCAATGAGCAACGCGAACTTCCATGAACTCCCGAAAAGCTTCAAAGTCTGCTCCTCGGCTCGTCACCTCGCTCAAAGCTTCCAGGTGATCCTTCATTCCTGCGTTCCACTTCTCAGTTTTCTTCCTCGCATTCATGATTCCAGATTCTCGATAGTATCTCGCTCTCGAGAACCTTAAAGGACGCATGTCTTTCTGACGTAAGTTGCCGTCAGCACCATCTTCCGCAAGCTTCGGTGCTGCGATGGTTATGATATTTGTGTTTCCGGAGTCCGCGCCAGCGACAAAGTCGTTATTCTGCACTTTCTGCGTCGCAGGATCCGCCCCCTTCTCATCTTCATGCTTCGCTGAGGGCAGGACTGGACGATCTCTCTTCAACCGCCGATAGTGTATACACATGTCTACTCCATTGGTTTCGATCATCTCTGTGAATACCTTTTGCTTGCTGGCTTTGAGACGCTTGAAGTCGAAGATATTCTTCCAGTACGTCTCCCGGTCTTCACAGTTGAAGTCCTCCCTGCTAACATTGAACTCTGGACTGATCTCCCTCATGATGTCATGAAGGACGCTGGAGTCGATAGTCACAAAATGTGACTTGATGTTGCACACTGGAACCATGTTGAAGCGCTTCCCCATTAGGAAAGCCTTCCGTCTCTCCCACTCTTCATTTTTTCCTCGCTCAGCTTCATCTCCGCCTTGCGTTCGAAATCTCGATCCAAAAACACGAAATAGCGCAGAATGAGGCGATAGTATGTCTCCGTATCTTTATCAACTCTGATATCTTGTCTGCTGGATTCGCCAGCCCAAATCTGCGTGGTGCTCTTGTATAACCGCACGGATTACAGAAGCTTCATTTGTGCTCTCATTAGATGCCTTCTTATCGACAAATTCGACCTCATCTTCACGCTTGCGATCTCTCGTGATGCCACTGATAATCGTCCATTTTCCATTGCGAGATTGGCCCGGGTAGAGTGCAAACACTGCGCGTGTCATGAAACGTTCGAGGTTCGTTGTCAAACGGTTCTTCAGATTCGTGAGGTACTTCATCGCCCCATAGTCGTAAATATCCGAGTCACCCCCGTCTCTGGTACCCTCGAAGCAGAATTCCGCGAAGTTTTCGTTGAGGGCATGCACAAGCTCATTTTCCTTCTGCGCTTTTTCTGTACCAAGCATCAGGTATCGAATAAGGGTCATGTCGAACGACTCGTCCGGCATCTCGACTGTTTCCATGTGCGTCACGTCGCGATACGTCTCCCTGGCCAAATGCATCGGTCCTGACGACGCCTTGACAATACTCTTGGAGTACGAGTCGACAAGTTTTCCGATAGCGTCTCGCAACTTTTCCCTGCAGGGATCCTTGATATGTCCAAGAAGAAAGGCTTTCACCGCCTTCTCGTCGTGCAGTTGCCTTTCTTGCGGCCTTCGATGTTGGGCCTCCCATTTTTGCTTCTTTTTCTCTTCCTTTTCTTCTGGACTCGGTACTGCTTTTGTTTTTTTCTGGCAGCCGGCGACCCTGGGCCTCCAGGATCGTGGACTTGCTTTCCATAGCTTTCATTTTTTTATTTTTTTGAAAAAGAACGCTCTTCGAACGCTTTTGTTATATACTGCGAAAAAACTCTGGACTAGACTTGTTTGAGGTTTGAGGCACAAATGAAATGAAAAACTGCTTTTTTGTGAAACTCCAACGGAAATCCAACTTGTTCCGGTAGAACACGCACCTGATCAGAATCGCTTTTCTCTTCAACGGCGACATGCGCGTCGTGTCAGTTGACTGCCCGATCTCCCAAATGCGCTCACTGAGCGGGATTCTTTTTTCATTGACAAGACGTTTACTTAGGCCAGCGTTCTCCGAATGTGCGCTTTTTCTTTTCTTTCTTTTTTTATTTGGTTTTCAGTGCGCTTTGAAGTATCCATCAAACACCCTACTCCCAAGTCACATTACCGAAACTTCTTCTCGGATTTTCTGGTCGTTTCATGCGTTCTATCGCACACCTAATGCCTGCCCTAATCATCCGCAATAGCGTCTTTACCTTCGGTACAGTTGCATCACGGAGACAGAACGGCGTTGCCGTACCACAGAGGGCGTCCGTTCGAACTGGGGTACGGATCATACGTGGATCGCGGCGAACGGGGTTGTGACCGGGGTCTTTGTGCGTCGCTCGAATGTGCGTTTCCTCCAATGCCCTGTAGCTGCTGATTCAGAAGCATACGGTTCTGGTCTTTGAATTCAGCTCCGAATTTGGATTACATGAGAGAGCGTCAATTTTCGTGTAGGTCATACCTATTTTCAGCTTTGGTGCGGACGCGTGCACGAACGTCACGCTTTCCAACGACTACATGGAGCCCCGAGCCGTTGGGAACGATCCCAACACGACGAGCTCCGCCGCTCGAGAATACATCGGAAACGATGGTACACTGCATCCACATGGAACACGAGCCGCAGTCGAAGCGTGTCCCTGCTCTGTGCCCAAGAGTGCACTGATCTAGGGCAACTCCAATATTCAATGTACCGTTTTCAAATGCACTGCATCCACATGGAACACGAGCCGCAGTCGAAGCGTGTCCCTGCTCTGTGCCCAAGAGTGCACTGATCTAGGGCAACTCCAATGCTCAATGTACCGTTTTCAAATGCACTGCAAGCGCCAGAGTACTGCAGCGCAGGTGCGACGATGGCGAACCGGACACCAAATGAAACCTTGGACGCACTTGCGCTCCAGCGGCACACACCCGTTCTATGCGAGCTGTCTACTGCGCTATTGGGAGATACAGTGCTGTTCGGGGCTCAGCAAAGTCAAGCAATCTTTTACCACCAGGAGCCGAACTGTTAGTGGCGTCTGGGCTCTAGGGGGCGAACAGTTGAACCGGCTCGAGCCGCTCGTACCAGCGAGGTCAAAGACTTGGGGGTGTCGTGGTCGGCACCTCGCCCGACGAGCCGCTACCGCTTAGGTCTGGTTGCGTCGAAGCGGCACGTTTGCAGATAGAAGCACCATCGAACGTGGTTCGAGTCGACCCCGACCGTCAGTCTGCCCAGGTAGCGCTGAGCGGAACGTTGAACGCAGAGCCTCGAGAGGCGTGCCTCGGCTTTCTCGCCCAAACCTGGCGATATCGCACAGCGACAGCTTCGAGATCCACATGGTTTGTGTCTTCTCGCTTTCGTAATGCCTTGCCACAGCCAAGCCGGACTGCACCGAATCGGGGCTTGAAGCGGCGTACTGTGCCAGTAGCGCGTGCCTCGCCAAGCGAGCGCTCTCCTGCACACGCGGACAGTGGTGGTACCGCGTACCCTCGGGTGGGAGCGCCACAACCAGCGAATCGCCCAAACTGGTTTCGAGTGCCTGCTGTTGCAGCACTCCGTCCGGACTCACGCTTTCTTCGTCTGCGGGAGAGTCTCCGAGCGAGAAAACTGTCCACAGTTTGCGAGGAGGCCCAATGCCCCAATATTGGGGAATGTTGGAACGGGGAGCACGCCACCGCTACCATCATGCTGCTCGGAGATACTTGTACTCGAGGGTGCCGATTCTGTGCTGTGAAAACTGCAGCTCGACCAGGGCCACCAGATCCTGAGGAGCCCATGAATGTGGCTGCAGAGGTTGCGAGTTGGGATATTGACGACGTTGTTCTCACAAGCGTCGATCGTGATGATTTACCGGATGGGGGCGCAGCGGACTTTGCGCGCACGGTCCAGTATTTGAAGCAGTTGCGTCCACAGTCTACTAGGGTTTCTTCTGATCAGGATGCACAACAGATGCCTCCGACGAACCGGCCACTCTTCGTGGAGTGTCTCGTTTCCGACTTTGCCGGGCAACGGCTGCTGCCGCTGCTGCAGCATTCAGGCGCGCACAGTGCGACTGAGGCCCTGGCATACGTGAGATGAGCATCCGCGCTTTGGTTGGAGATTTTGGTTTGATTTATATAGTTTTGTTCGTGAATCTGGGTAGCATTACGGCGGCAGCCGGCGAGCGTTGCACGGACACCCAAAAGCATGGACATGCAGATCAAGAGAAGGAACAGGTTGTAATATGGCGCACACACAAGCCCTGATGTTTCGAATCGATGTGGAGGGTTTCTCGAATGGAGGCCCATTGTACCCGTCCAGGATGTGATGCGGGTCGCAAGTCATGAACTCTTCGCAGGGCTGAAGGCGCGATGCTCTGGAATCCTCGAACGGTGGTGCAGACCAGTTTGGAACGGACGGGAAGTTTGCGTTCGCGACGCCTGATAGTACCGGTTTTTCTGGTGACGATGAAGCGTGCGCTCTTCGACGCTTCAGTATGTGTTTCTACAAAAGAGACAAGCATTGTGCTCGATGCAAGCCTCGAGTTTTGATGACAAGTTCACTTGAGGAGCATGCAACGTCTGGAATCATTCGCTTTAGAGCGCGATTCGTCCTGAAACTGATGGGATATATAAAACCCAACACAGAGAGCTTTCCAACAGCGATGAATTATTTATGCTAACGTTTCACTCCAGTTGAAACCGCGAACCTGTCAAACGCGCTCTTCTGTTGTGTATGCGCTGCCCCTGGTGCTCATGATCCGACGGCGGATACTTCTGGCGCAGGCGCAGGCGCAGGCGCAGGCGCAGGCGCAGACGGTTTCGACACCACCGGTTGCGCTGCCATCTCAGACGAGCCCTTGGCGGCGGACTCCTCTAAGTGCATCGCAACCCGACCGCGTCTCCAGTCGAAATCGCTGCTGAATGCCTGTCCTGGAGCAGCGTCCGGGCCGCGAGGGTTCACTTCTGCAACCGTTATCACAGAGTTCAAGTAGAGCGGCAAGTTCCTCGCGCTTCGGATCACCTTATCCCGGTTTCCAATCCGCGCTGCCTGGTAGATCTCGTCTGCAGTGGCGAAAAGTCGATCAACAACACGATCCATCTCAGGCTCTCGTACTCGGTCGCCCCGAACTGCACCTTTCAGAAGCAAGAACGCGTTCCGCTCCGCGTAGAGCGCCCCAAAACCGTCCAGAGACTCCAGTTCTTTCCGTTCCTTTTTTGATATTTTCTTCGGGTTTGCAGTCAAAGCCGCGACCAGTTCCAGGTTCCCAGCGTTCGCCGCCTGCTCTATCCTGTCTATAATAGCCTGCGTCGCAAGCACCCGTGGACCGTACTGGCCACGGGCGCGTTCTCGAGTTGCCCGCGAGACAGCACCGTCAGCCCAGCTCGGTGAAGCCCGTGCCAAGACAATCCCAGTAACGCCAGCAGCAAAAGCAGCTAAAAACGCCCGCCTCGAAACAGGCGGCATTACCATAAGCGTTCCGAGCGGTGAGCGCGATCGCGCTTCGCAAAAGCGGCGACGATGCAGGGCGCGACCCAGAAAGCGACCTGTTTGCAGTGACGCGGCGTTGACGTTCACAAAAACCATTGCCAGTGCCTTTACTACTCAACACCAGTACTACTCCTGAAGCTAAAGTTTCTAGCTGTGTACTATAGTGCACAACGATAAGACTTGCGGTTCGTCGTGCTGCTAAGCGACAAACCTCGAGCTGCAATCCCAGAACGGCAGGCAATCTGCGTGCCTGCCTCAGGTACAGCACACATGCCGCTTGCGGATCCGAGCGATCCGAGGAGCGCGCGCCGTCGGGAGCTCACGCATGGACGGCGTCCGTGCGCATGTCCCGCTCTGCCAGCCTCCTGCTGCTGCTGCTGCAGTCAAGGGTTCGCGAGGCACGGAGCGCTGCGATCCCGTCGGGATCGCGCGTGCCGCACCTGGGACAGGATTGTCTCGTTTTTCTGTAGAAGCATAGGCAGGCGACGCTGCAGGCGTCTCCATCGCCCACGAGGGATGCAGCCACTCTGGATTTGTGTAGGCTCTATATTCACGACAGGCACGATGCGCAGGAGTTGGTGAATCTTCTATGTGTGTGTATGTGTCCGCGTACGTAATCGTGTTTGGAGAGACTGTGCGCTATATTATGTCCTGTAATCATATTCGCGCGTCTGGGGGCATTGGTTAAACTCATCGACACAGCATGACAAAAGCACTGGGACCCGTTATAGACTCAGGGCGCGACGTACCGCTAGATCTGGTGTCTGCTGCGTGCAAGTTTGAGGTGATGGGTACCATGAGACCCGGAAGCGTCTATGGAGGAGCTGTCGTCCATTTGCTGCAGATCGGCAGCATTGGCGTGTCGTCGATACGGACGAGGTCGGATACCTCGTGCCAGTGCGATAAACGGATACACATACAGCTTTGCACAGGTAGCTGGCAAGTTGCAATATGGTAGTTTTCAATGCATGTCATGTACATGGCGTACCAAATGTCAGAGCACCTCTACGTGGTGAGATCTGGAATACACCCTGGTCACGATAGCGGTTAGACGGGCGTTCTGTTTCTATATACATTCTAGAAGCCTGGCGGAAAGTTCGCCTTTCATGGAGCTGCACGCACTCGCGATGCGTGATGACCCGCACGAATCGCGAGCAGCATCGCGCGACACAATCGACCAGTGAGTCTGTCTGACTAACCGATCCACAGAGCGCTCGCTGGGGTCCGCTGATCGATCAGTATTGCCTGATTTCTGGTAGAGGACGCGCCCGCGTCGCGATCCATTCATCTGAAGAGCTGCTGATCATAGGCAATGTAAGCAGGCAACAGATCGTAGGGTAACCTTTGGGCTGGCAGCTGCTCGATGATCTTAGCGAGTCATTCTTCTTCTGTAGCCAACCTAGAGAAAAGGCGAGGCACTAAGGTGTTCAGGTCACTTGCGAGACATCGCAGCAACCTCTGTTGTGACCGATCCTAAATACCGGTGCTCGTACAATGCCGAGCGTTGCGCCCTGCTGGGAAGCGTGCCAGTGCAAGTGCCCAGTGAGGCCCTTTTTCCGCATCGCCTGCGGGCACCGAGCACAATATCTCGTTTCGAACGAGGCTCTGGGAGAAACCGAGTCCGACAGTAAAGCTGCAACACGCAAGCCTTCTATCGTTACACCCTGCGAGTAGCGATAGCGAGAATGTTTAAAAATGCCTTCCACCAAGGACAAAAGTCAGCCCCGGATGCCATGCACGACGCAGGGTTGCCCTCTTTTCTCGTGAAAAATCTCCACGGCGCGCTTAAGAGCCGGTCCACAGAAAAGCAGCAGGTGAAGACCGAAAAATCAGTGCGTAATTACCATTTTGTGCGATCTTTGTATGCAGCGATGACCTCGGGATTCTGGTGCGAGAACCGAATGCGTTCCCGCGGGTGCCGCTCCCGCGGATTTCCTGGGACGCATTCAGGAGATTACCTACGGATGATGGACGGCGCCAAATTCCTCATAATCGGGAACCGGTGCAACCAGCCTTGCCGACGACACAAGTGTGCTCTATCCTGCTGCCACGACGGCCGCCTTTTCTAGAGAGCGCCAACCGGCAGCAGCTGCCGGTGACAGTGTGAAAGGATACGAACAAGATGGAGCCCAGACCGCCGCTTTCACAATGGAAACACGTAGCATTTTATATGTTGTCAATACGATGACCCTTTTCGGATTTGTCGAAAAGAAATTACAAAACTTTTGATAACTTCGAATCGAGTTACATGCATGACGAGGATTCCGCTCATACCTCGGGAACAAGTCGTCAAACTGGGGCCGCATACGTAGCAGTTTCAGGGTAGCGGAAAGAACCGCACTGTTCCACTAATGCAGCGACTGAAGCGCATACGGTACTCAAGACTTGAAGAACAAGTCCAGCACTAACGATGCCGTCACGTCGAGCGGGAAGCACGCGAGGCGTGATGGAGCGCGCGCCCCAGCTTACACCTATGTCAGCATCAAATGGTACGGGCCATCCAGCACGGGCGTACATTCTAAAGTTTCGCTCTCTGTAAACCATCATCCACAATAGCATTTGCAGGGTTTTTTCTAACTCGTTTCCCACGTACAATCCGCTGGTCTCGCCTGCTCCTCCAGCTTCGTCACCATCACTCGACAGATGTTGATGGCACCAAGATCGTGCCTGCTACGCTGGTTCAGGCTTCGTCAACGCTTTCCATGCAAAAGGCGCAGGGTATCATCTAAGCTCCGCTTACCATTCGGATCTTCTTCGCGCGCAACCTCGGTACACCCTTTACGGCGGTGGCACATCACTTCGGTCATGTTTTCAAGCACGTGCATCAACTCGCCGCCGCGGAAGGCTGCTCTATGGCGCGTTGACGCCTGCTTCATCGCTTGGTTCATGCTCTGGACGAGTGCAGAAGGCATCGCTTGATGCGCGCCCCCGTCTTGGTGCTCGGTGCAGTACCATACGAGCATCCGCCTCTTCTGGGCGATGCGCTCGGCGAGTACATTGTCCGTTGCACGCCCAAACGCAGGCGGCTCTATTGGATCGAGGATCTGTGAAACGTCAGCTTTTCCTTGATGAACCTATTACCTTGCAGAGAATCGAGGCTCAAACACACGCCGAGAAATTTCGTTGCGTCTACACTCTCATCGGGCAAAACGGTGATACACGCCCCGCAGGAAGCGATCGCTGCGATGGCTCAAGTCCGAGTCCAAGAACCTGCTCGATCCCCAGAGAAGAGACGTGAGCCTCTGGGAGCAAATCCCATGTGAGAAATCATACTTTTGTGGAATGCGATTACGTCGATACCCACGTCGGAAGAAGGATGTTTCTTTCGAACGGAATTGATTGTTTGAGAAAATAATTTGAATTAACTTTTTGGATGTGCTTGTGAACAGAGCGTCAAGGGACAATGTCGATTCATTTCGCTTATACATCAAGCGACACGAGTTGGTGTCTTCACCGTTCAACTTGAGAAAGAAAGATCGAAAACTCGGAGAACGCGTGCTTTGAGCATGCTGCACGTTAGAAAAGGAGAGAATTGGAAGCATGCATGTATATATTGGGTTATGGGTCCTGTAATTCTAAGAAACCTTGACCGTGGGCATGGCGGATCAACTTGATTCCGGTGTTGTCTTGAATACTAGCGGCGAAGCTTCGAGGCAACCACTCGGAAAAGACGACCGAAAACCCGAAACGACGCTTGAGTGGGCAAGTCTTGGATGCTGCACTTGGAATGTTGATAGTCTTCAACTCCGAAAAAGCTGGAAAATATGAAAACTAGGAACATAGTGAATAGTCGGTGTACGGTTTTTTTGACACCAGCGTGGCTCAGGCCAAGCAGCGGCTCCGATGAAAACAGTACAACTAGGAATATTACGGACAGCACGACACCGCCTCGACACCGCGCCAGCGCGGAAAGTAGCCTCATCGAACGTTTTTGGCATAGCTTCCTGCTGCATGTATAGTGCCAGGCAGCTGCCCAGTAGGAAAGCCTGATCTGGACTGCGCTGTACGCATTGCGAGTGGAAACTCAATTTCTCAAGCCTGTTTCGTCTAAAGCGTACTCTGGGGTTTCAATAGCGGAAAACTGCGCATGACGCTCGACGCGACCGGAGAGAGCGCCGCTGCCACTGGCCAAGATGTCACGCTAGAGCAGTATAGAGCGATGACTGCTGAGGAACGGGCACTACTCCCCAAGGCGAAACAGAAGAAGCTGGCGAAACTGTTAGAAAAAGCCGAGCAGAAAGCGTTGAAAGCACAAGCACGCTCAGTGATTGCTGAAGCGAACCTGGGCGCTGCGAGTGCGACTCAGGCGGCAACTGGGGCGCGAGCAAACAAGAGTTCAGCGAGTACCACCAACGACAATGATGATACTGGCTCTTCATCGAAGCAGTTGCCACCCGAATACATCGACCATACACCAAAGGGCGCCTACAAAACGCTTCTCAAGAAACCCATGTCCCCGGCATATTACCCGCGATCCGTAGAGGCCGCCTGGTACGACTGGTGGGAAGCACAAGGATTCTTTACCGCGCAGACGGAGCAAGCGCTTTCCGAGACAGACCCTAGCAGACGCTTCGTCATGGTCATGCCTCCGCCAAATGTCACTGGAACACTGCACCTGGGGCACACCCTGATGTGTGCGATCCAGGATTGCTTGACCCGCTGGCATCGAATGAGAGGCCACGTTGCGCTTTGGGTTCCGGGAACAGACCATGCTGGTATTGCCACTCAAACAGTTGTCGAAAGAAAACTCATGCGAGAGCGCAACCTGACCCGACACGATCTGGGGCGCGACGACTTTGTGCGCTACGTCTGGGCCTACAAAGAGGAATACGGAGGCCGGATCTGCGATCAGCTCCGTCGCTTAGGCGTCTCAGTCGACTGGAGCCGTGAGCAGTTCACCATGAACGAACAATTGTCAAAGGCTGTAGTGGAGGCGTTTGTTCGTCTGTACGAGCGTGGTCTCATCTACCGAGGAACCCGACTTGTGAACTGGTGCTGCCGACTGCGAACAGCGCTCAGTGATATCGAAGTAGAATACGTGGATATTCCGGGCCGAGAGCTGCTGCGAGTGCCCGGCCATAATGGCGAGGTAGAGGTAGGGGTCTTGACCCGGTTTGCGTACCCGTTGAAGGAACCTGTACCGGGCGGTATCCATGAGCTGGTGGTAGCCACCACTCGACTGGAGACCATGTTGGGCGACGTTGCCGTCGCCGTTCATCCGGAGGATCCACGATACCGAGACCTCGTTGGCGCCCAGCTGGTGCATCCGTTTCTTCCCGATCGCGAGCTGCGGGTCATTGCGGACGCACAGCTCGTGGATATGAGCTTCGGAACTGGATGTGTGAAGGTCACTCCAGCGCATGATCCGAACGATTACGAGTGCGGTCTGCGCCACGGATTACCGTTCATCGTTATTTTTGATGACGAAGGTCACCTCAACGAGCACGCTGGAGCGTTTTCTGGCCTGATGCGCTATGAGGCCCGCGTTCGGGTCGAGCGGGCGCTCGCTGAACGAGGGTATCTGCGCGGAAAAGAGAGCCACGCTATGCGACTCGCGCTCTGTTCACGTACACACGACATTATCGAGCCGATGCTCAAACCGCAGTGGTGGGTGAAATGCGACCACATGGCACGCGAAGCGGTTCGAGCTGCCGACGAGGGACAGCTCACAATCCTGCCGGAATTCCACCGCGCTACTTGGAATCGCTGGTTGGAAAACATCCATGACTGGTGTGTTTCGCGCCAACTATGGTGGGGCCATCGTATTCCCGCTTGGCGGTATACAAACGTTGACACTGGTGCTGAGGAGTGGATTGTTGCGCGTAACGTCGAAGAGGCTCGTCAGAGAGCTCCACCTGCCTATCGGGAGTCGCTAGAGCAGGACGAGGACGTCCTCGATACCTGGTTCTCATCGGGATTGTTTCCGTTCTCGGTATTCGGTTGGCCAGATACCTCACCTGTCAACAGGGAAATGCACGCGTTTTACCCGACGACGCTTCTGGAGACCGGCCACGATATCCTGTTTTTCTGGGTGGCGCGAATGGTGATGCTGGGCTTAGAGCTCACTGGTAAGCTACCCTTTTCTACAGTTTACCTGCACGCCCTTGTACGTGACAAGTACGGCCGCAAAATGTCGAAATCGTTGGGAAATGTTATCGACCCGCTTGAGGTCATCGAGGGCGCTACGCTGGAGCAGCTGCACGCAAAGTTACTCAGTGGAAATCTGGATCCACGCGAGGTCGAGAAGGCGCGCAAGATGCAGCGGCTTGAGTACGGTGAACAGGGAATACCCGAGTGTGGAACGGACGCGCTTCGATTTGGACTGCTTGCGTATACGTTGCAAGGCCGCGATATCAACCTTGATGTTGCACGAGTTGTTGCGTATCGTCATTTCTGCAACAAGCTATGGAATGCCGTGCGATTTGCCCTCGGCCTGTTACATGTCGCGGACAAGGACATGGCCGGCCAGCCTGCGCATCGACAACTGCCGAATGCCTCCGATGACAGCGGAGCGGAAGCACTTGTCTACAAGGATGCCGCGCTAGCACTCGAGGATCGATGGATTCTCTCGCGTCTTGCGCACTGTGCAATGCAATGCCATCAAGCGCTCTCCAGCTACGAGTTTGCTGAAGCAGTTCAGGCACTGCATCATTTCTGGCTCTACGAACTGTGTGACGTGTATCTAGAAGCAATCAAGCCGCGAGTGTACGGCGCCGAGGATGCGCCCGCGGATGCGACGGCAACCAGTGACGCCTCGGTGGCGCGCCGAGTACTGCTGGAGTGTCTCGACCAGGGCCTTCGCCTCCTGCACCCCATGATGCCATTCGTTACCGAGGAACTGTACCAGCGTCTGCCTTTACCGAAAAGAGCGCCCTCGATCATGACTGCGTCGTATCCGGAAGGCGGCTCCCGCGACGAGGCCGCTGAGGAGCTCGTCCAGCAGGCGATGCTCATTGTTCGCGGGATCCGTTCGCTTCGGACTCTGTACCAAGTGAAGAAGACTGCTCGCCCGCAGGTATGGATTGTCGGCGGTGATGCGGTCTGCGCTCCACTTGTACGGACGCTGGCGCTCTGTGGCACTGTTAACGTGCAAGCAGACCCGCCGTCCGAAGTGAAACAATGCGGTGTGCAGTTGGTCACTCCCCAGATCTGTATTTACCTGCATCTTGCCGGTCTTGTTGATGTGCAAGTCGAAAAGGCGAAAGCGCAGGCGAAGCTCGCTGAAGCTGAGCGAAGCGCACAGCGTTTTAGGGAACAACTTCAAAACTATGATGAACGCGTACCGGAATCCGTTCGAGAGCGCACCGTGCAAAACCTGAATCGCTATGAGCAGGAAATCGCGCAGTTAACCGAAGCGCTGGAACGTTTCTCACAGTGGAGCTAAAAAATTCTGGTCTTTCCACGGCAGTCGAATGCCTCCGCTGGCGGCCAACACGCATCCTTATCTGAAGATCGTAATCATCAGAGGCAATCATGGACATTGGAGTTCACAGCGCCCGGCTACGCACGGAAACGACGTGCCATGCGCGTTCGGTGTAACACGCAGCACGCGCGGCAGTGGCGATGCGGGCAGCCCTCGATGCGTGCCATGCGTGATCGCGGGGAGTGCGTGATCCGCACAGCGCTGCTCGTGAGGGATGGATGCCCTCGGTAGGACTTGTTCAGCGGCCTCGATACGTAAAGATTCCCAGTTGCAAGTTGCTTATGAGTTCTCCTCGCTTTGTGGGCTGTCTTGTGATAGTTCTGCGGCAACATGGCGCCAGCGATCAACGGTGCTTTTCTCGGGTCGCGCAACTTGCTGTTCTCGCGGACGGTTACGGTTCAGGTCGTTGAGGGCTCCTGCCCAGGTTTTTCTTTGCTGTTCTCGCCACTGAATCCAGATCTCTGTTTCAGAAAGAGGTTCTGGGTGCGTCTCAGCCACAGGAGCGGGTAAAGCGGACACGTTCTTAGAAGAAGCTCGGGCGGCACGCCAGGCAGCCCAGGCTTCAGCTGGGCCTACGGGCTCTTCGGCTGTAACGTCGGGATCACCAGTTCCGGCATGCGTATCGGGAACGGCGGGAGTGCTGGCGCTTGACTGTGCATCCACACCGGGTTCGATTTGTGTCGGAAGGCTCTCGATGATGTCTTGAGCCGCACCCCGCCAGAATGCTGTCTCCTTCTTCGGATCGCGCGGCTCCAAGGTTTCCTCCTCGTCTGCAGCTTCTGCCCCGGAATCAGGAATGCGCTCCTTCGTGTCCCATTCTGCGGATAACGACTGCAAGGATGTGGATGAACGTTCGCGTGCTGCTTGCTCGGATCCCAGAGCGGCGCCCCAAAGTGTCCCTTGAAGATTATCATCAGCAGATTCGGTTCCCGAAACGAATTCAACAGCGTCTGACGCATACATTTGCATCCAGGAGGTGTCGGGGTCCCACTCCTCATCCGATTCAGGAATGTTCGAATCGATGCTCCCAATCTCTTCGCTGCGATTATGCTCCGAAGGACGCTCCGCCAACCCGCCTGCTGCAGTGCGTAGCTCGGCTGCCGTTCTGCCGGGGTCCAACGGTGCGCCTAGTTCAGCCGCTGCGCTCCGCCAGAAGTTTCGTTCAGCGGTCATATCACGCACAGGTTCGCCACGCTCAAGCCGCTCTTGCACCGCCTCTTGCTCGGCTTGCGCTGCCTCTGCCGCCGCGCGCCATGAAGCCCAAGTCGAACTGCTTTCACCGCTCGTTTCGAGTTCAAAGCCGGGCGGCGGCGCCACCCATTGCGGAGGAGGTCGCTCTCGACGCACAGGAGCTCGCGAAGTCGCCAGCTCGCCCTGCTCGGACACTGAGCGCGCCACGTCTCGCCAGAAGTTCGGGTCACTAGCGCTAGCCCGGCAGGGACGCCTCGATGCCAGCTTTGTGCGTCTTGTGCACCTCTGCTGCTGGCCGCCGCAGACAGCCGTCCTCCATCGAGACCGAGCTGTCACCGAAGTGCTGTTTGTGTTAACCCCCCAAAGTAGAGCACACCGTCCAGTCACGAAACACCACATAATACCACCACTACCAAACTCGCCTCAGAAGTCGAACGTCGCCGTTGGCCGTGCACAGTATTGGCGAGAAACCGCGCCCTAGATATAGCGTGCCCAGCTGATGTGCAGACGCCTCCCAGCCATTTTCGACCGGCCACGAGCTACTGGTTCCAATTATTTCTCATATAGTTCCACTTTTGGAGGTTGTCAAACAAAGTTCACTCTTGTCCATTCGGGAGGTCTCGTCTCCAGCACCGCACATCTCCTGATATCGATAGCGGCGTTAAAGTCTCTGTTCACAAACTCCATGCGTTTCTTGCCGTTGTTGAACCCACCAATGCAAGTAGTCCTCGAACTTGTGCCGTCTGTGCCATTTGCTGCTCGATCAGCTCCCCGTGCTCTTCTATCGCCGGAGCGCTTCGCTGGCTTTTCTCCATCTCGATCTTCTGATGAGTAAACCCCAGCTCATCCCTGGGATTTTTAATTTCTTCAAAAAATGAACGCGCTGCTTGATACCCTTAAGCGAGGACCTTCCCGGAGGATGAAGGACTGGCGGAAGAACAACGTCATGTGCCCGGGTGTTTCACTGTGTGCTGAACGCATCATCGATTGGCCCAGTAGAGCGATCATTACGTTTCACGATAGAAGACATTCCTGCGATGCAGTTGAAACGCGGAGAGAACGAGGGAGTCAAAAGCAGCTCTACCTAATTAGAATCGTCAAAAGCTCGACGCAAGGGGAAATGTGAACTACCACGTTGTCTAGTAGAAGGTCGTGGCCAGACGTCAGAGACAACACCTTTATTGATTCGACGAAGTGAACGCTGTTGTATGAGCCTTCTGTATGCGCGAATTGGAGGCCGCTAAATGATTCCACTACAGCTAGACCGATGATGATATACTCGTTCTCTAAGAGTTCGATAGCGCATACAACGGACGCCACGCTCCGCGACTACCCATCCACACTCCGGCCGTTTCGTCTGAAGAAGCTCTCATGAACTGAAAAAACAAATCGTCGTCTCTGTGCTTCATATCGATATTGACTTTCCAAGGACGCTGTCGTTGAGATTTCGGCGGAAGATTGCCGTTTGTGAACCAGGACTTTTTATGCGATTGTATACCAGTGTTTTCAGGACAACGCGAACAAGCTATTGAGAAATAGAGACACTGGTAGTTGCTAGGATCGTTGCTTTTGCTTTCCGTAATATGATGAACGGATCATTTTTATACCATTAACCGCAGGCGCGCTTCGAGCAAATCGGTTTTCGGCACGGAGCGTATCTACGTGATTCTTTCTGTGTTACTCAACCATCTGAGTACTATTGTATGCCTGACCCGAAGCAGAATGTAGACCTCCTTTCACTATTTACCAGAGAATACATCCTAGCGGCAATTCGTCGATGATCGATACAGTGCATACCATCATGATCTCGACGTCCAGCTGTACATTGTGGATTAGCATTCGAATCCACGCAGCAAGAGTGATTCAAATTTTTGTTGACCTAAGCTACCCAGCGCTGGGTGTGAACGGACTCCATGCAACGCGCACAACGGGCACGACGTCGGAATGGTGGTGTCTGGGCGTTTCAATGGGCTGACTATGTCATCGTAGGCGGTGGCCTGGCGGGACTTGCAACGGGTGCGCTACTCGCGGACCAGGGTCACTCAGTGTGTCTCTTAGAGGCCCATGAGCGCGTTGGCGGCGCTGCACACGGTTTCTCGAAAGGTCCCTATTACTTCGATACGGGGCCATCGCTCTTTGCTGGAGGATCTTTAAGCGGGCGAGACTCCTCCGATCCACTAGCTCAGTTGCTGCGCCTCTTGGGGATCAAGCTCCCGGTGGCGCGCTACAACACCTGGGGCGTCCTAGTCCCCGAGGGTCGCTTCAACTCAGCAGTCGGTGCGAAAGACTTCAGCCATACGCTACGAGAGCTTCGCGGTCGAGACGCCGCCGCACAGTTTGCTGAACTACAGCGTTTTATGAAACCGCTCGCGGAGGCGGCTGTAAGTATCCCACCTGTTGCACTTCGACGAGACCTGGGTATCTGGCGAACGGTGACACCTCATCTGCCGCGCGCCTTGCGTCATGCAGCACATTTCCGGCTCATGTCTGCACCATTTTCACGAGTGCTGGATCAAGTTGGTGTTCGGGACGCATTTCTGCGCGGCTGGATGGACCTGCTGTGTTTTTTGTTGAGTGGATTACCCTCTGATGGAACGCCGACTGCCGAAATGGCCTTCATGTTCCGTTCCTTCTACGGAGAGGATGCTTACCTAGAGTATCCCCTTGGAGGTGTTGCGGCGCTTGCGCAGGCCTTGAAGGACGCTCTGGAGAAACGCGGCGGCAAAGTGTACACGAGCTCGCCAGTGCAGTCATTTTGGACAGAGAACGCCTCACAGCGAGTCGTCGGGGTGACGCTAGTCGATGGTCGCCGAATCAAGGCATCGCGTCGAGTGGTCAGCTGCATAAGTCTCTGGGACACAGCGCGCTTGCTGCAGGATGGATCTTTCCAGGCCAATGCCGAGCCTCTTCCAAGCTTCCTGCACGCGCACTTGGTCTTCAAGGCGCTGGACCCGGAAAGCGCATCCACACATTTCACCGACTACATTCGGGGCAGCCAGCCGCCAGAGCACGACGGCTACAATTGTCACTATATTGTTGTGGATAACTGGGAGAGGCTGACGGAGCCTCAGAATGTCGTCGCCATTTCGATTCCATCAGTGCTGGATCCGTCGCTTTCGCGATCTGGTGAGCATACACTCCACGCGTATACGCCAGCAACGGAGCCGTACGAGCTCTGGGAGAACCTTGATCGCGAGCGCTATCGAGCACAGAAACTTGCCAGAGGTCAGGTGTTGCTGGGTGCAATTGCTCGGGCAGTGCCGGGCTGTGCAGACCCTAACTCCATCCGAATGAAACTCATCGGGACACCGTTGACCCATGAGCAGTATTTACGGCGCTACCGCGGCACCTATGGTGCCAAGCCGCTAATTCCCTGGACTCGCCATGATTTACCTGCTGGACTTGCACTGGCAGGTGAGAATTCGTTTCCGGGCATCGGTGTACCGGCCGTGATAACCAGCGCATTATTGACAGCGCTCGGCGAAATGCCGGCAACACTCCATGCTCGATATCTCCAAAGACTATTCGAATAAATCTATCTTCCAGCATGCAGTGCCAGGGCGCTCCATCATGCCCAAGTTTATTCTGGCGGTTGGATGAGCAGTTTTGGCATGTTAGACATAGCCTCGAGATGGAGCCATTGGGGTACACATCCATGCACTTCTTCCAATGAGTATGCGCGGAGATGAATAGGTGCTGCTCCCATCAATCACCTGCGTTGCCTTGTAAACGCGTTCTGCACACACTGATCGCGGCTGACGCTTCGAAGAAACCTTGAACGGCCATTCCATGGGATACCTACACGTAAGTGCCCCAGGGCATGATCGACGAGCTTCCGATTCAAACTTTATGCTCTGAAACCTTCCAGAACCTGTTGATTTTGCAACGTCACGGGAGCTGAAGAAGAGGTGCGCTCTGTCTTGCAGAGGCAGAATATGATGCACCGAACCCGCTCATCTGGTGCTGTAGAACGCCAACCAGAAAATGACTGTATCGCATTCATACGCTCGAGAGCGGTTTCCCGCAATTTCGGTACCGTTTGCGCACGCGCCACACCTGTGCATGACTGAAACCGGACACCTGAAATACTCGCAACGTTCCTACCTTTCGAACATTGCCTAACTTGTTTCTAGATGCGCAGTGTCGGCATTTCTGGTGCAGCAACGACAGCTTAGGGATTCAAGCGTAGATTAGGGATTCTGGGCAGTCGTTTCGGGATGGCTTTTTCGACTTTTTACCGCTGGAGATCGTTTCGTCACGAGATTCACAGTGATTCACGAAGCCATCGAACCAGGGTCCGTGTTCTAACCGATATAAATATTCAATTTATGCGCAAGAGCGTCCCTTCTTCTCGTTTCCTTGTGGGTAGCATCCTGAAAAGATGCTTTCTTTAGATTTTTGATCTCTCTGTTTCAAGGCAAATCATAGGCGCAACAAGTCCAGCCGATGGATTGATGAGAATAAATACTCGACATCTTTTCTTGCCAACCTGCGCTTACACTTGTCACGCATGTTCGTCCAACCTCTCACGCTCAGCAATAACGGATTCCGTTCGAAACAAGAACTTTCCTCGATTCGTTGCTAGCGACGATACGACAATCGAATGCAGCATGAAACCGGTAATGGGATGCGCACCAAGAAGCTCCCGCCTTTTCTGTTTGCACGGAAAAGGCGTTTCGGACTCGAGCTTCAGTCATCGACTCAACCGTTCTGTTTGAGAATTCACTACCGCTTTCCATGATGGGGGCCTTAGGCAGTCGAAACGTCTTGACTTGTTCTGCAAGGTGAATTGTACTTCTGTAATTGTTCCATGACGCGCAAGGTCACGTTCCACGAATCCTTTATCGAATGGAGCAGCGTTCGCTTACGTACGCATTGAATAACGTATTAGCAGATGGGATCACCCACGCGAAGCTTGTGATCGTACGCTACAGCATCGGGTGCGGAAACAGAGTAGGTATGGAGCAGCGCCTTCTGCATCCATCAAGGGAATGAACCAAACGAAGAAGCGAGCCTTTTTCGCTCCACAGTGCGGCTCTCGAAGACGGATGAGTTGTGGTAGGCATGGGGGAACGCCAGTGCGCAAGCAAGTGTCGCCCCTGCGACTCACGCACCGAGGCTCTACACGAACCAGATGAAAATAGCAAGCGAGGCGCAGGTAGCAACATCTGCTTGTGCATCCAATGCGTTGTCAACGAACTTACGCAAAACTCTTGACTAGGACGCTGGCATCAGCACCTTTCTAATGCTAATTACGGAACTAGAGGCAGAGATCAGACGAGCGTTTTTTAAGTCAAACATAGATGAGAGGAGAGGGAATCCGTCCTTGAAAATGCCCGAAAAATGGTAATGTTGATCGTACTTGGAGGCATCCCAAACTTTCGCGTGTACATCCGAGCTACGAAAGCAAACCAAAGCTATTTTGCTCGAATATGCGTAAATCAGAGCATCCGTCCGCAGTATCCACAGCATCCACATGCGCGACATCGTTCATCATCAACATCATTGCCATCTTCATTATCAACATCATTGCCATCTTCATCATCGCCGCGAAATCGACAGCGGCGACAGCGCGATGAGCGTCCGTTCCGCTGAACCGGCCGACACACTGCTACACATTCTCTGTTTATAGAACGTGCTTTGGTTTCTCAGTACACAAGGTGCGATGAACGGAACTACGGATGAAACGCTAGACCTGTCTCCCGAAGACGCAGAACTAAAAGACCGATTGGATCTTCTGGTGGATCGGGTGCTTGATACAACGACGCGTCCGGCTGCGCTCAGTGCTCTCGGTGACATCATTCGCACTGCCACGTCGTCGCTGACTTCAGTACCAAAGCCGCTGAAGTTTCTGCGGCCTCACTATGGTCGCTTGAAAAAACAGGCTCAAGATGAACCAAATGGTTCGTTTTTCTATAACTTGCTCTCAGTGTTGGCAATGACCATGGCGGAGGCCGGCACCTTCGAGTGCTTGCTATTCCGACTACGTGGCGACTCGAGTCTGCCTGTGGGCTACTGGGGGCAAGAATACGTGCGCTCTCTCGTTGGGGAAATTGGGGAGGCACTCGAAGCCGGGAAAGTGGAGCGAAAGGAACTGAATCCTTTGATCAGTGAAATTCTAACCTACCTCGTGGAGAAACGCGCAGAAGTCGACGCATGCGACTTTTGCCTCGAGATCGGTGAACTCGATCGACTTGGGCAACTCACGCTGAACGATCGACTCAGCCAAGACCGGGTGTGCCAGTACCTGACCTCGTGTGCAGTCTACCTACCAGAACCCGAGAATGAGAACGCTCTGCGATGGGCACTGAACCTCTATCTTCGAGCCAATCGCTTCTCGAACGCGTACCGGGTAGCGAAGATGCTTGGCGATCCCTCGCTGGTACCTGTGGACCGAGTCCCACCCGGCCCAATGCGAACTCAGATAGAGCTCATGCAAACACCAAGAGACTGGTCGAAACACTATCGGGCAGTGGCGCAAGATCTCGAAATCCTCGAGGCGAAAACCCCGGAGGATATTTACAAGTCGCATCTGGTGGAATCAGGGAGGCGGCTGAGCACTTTGATCGGCACTGTTCATGTCGATTCTGCACGAGAAAATCTCGCTGGTGCTTTTGTGAACGGTTTCGTGAACGCGGGCTTTGGATCGGACAAGTTTCTCACCAATCCCTCCGATGACGAGCGTCGTAATTGGATTTTTCGGAACCGAGCCCAGGGTATGCTCTCAGCAACTGCCTCCCTGGGAATGATATTCCTCTACGACGTCGACGGAGGCCTCGCTGAAATTGACAAATACCTGTATTCACCAGAAGAATTCGTTCGGGCCGGAGCACTCCTCGCGATTGGACTCCTCAGCGGTGGTCGCGTCCCAGACGAGTGCGACGCTGCTCTAGCGCTGCTCGCAGAGCATATCGAGTCCGAGAATAACAACGAACGGTTGGCGGCGATCCTGGGACTCGGCTTCGCGTACGCAGGTACACAGCGCGTGGATTTGATGGAGCTGCTGGCCCCCATATTGGTGGATGTTAGCAGCCCTGTTGATGTCGCGGCGGTTACAGCGCTCGCCGTCGGGCTAATATTTGTGTCGTCAGCGAACGCGGACTTGGCGTCTACGCTTATTCAGGCAATACAGGATCGTTGCGTAGATGTGCCCAGGGAATCAAACACTACTGACGCCGCTGGCCCCGAGCCGAGAACGACCGAGCTCGATGCCCCTGAACGAATGGAGTTGGTAGGTCCGGTGTCTGATCCGAACAACGATACCGTTCCAGGCGCAGCCGCAGAGCACTCCGCATCCAACCCAGAGAGACGTCAAGAAACTGCAACAAGCACGAGCACCAACCAAGAGGCAGAGGCGCCATCGAACGCGACAAATGGCGAGCCCGCAGCGAGCGCACCGTCATCGGGTGGAACCGGTAACGACGCCCAGAATGAAGCTATCTTTCGCCATTCCCTGAACCGCTTATTCCCTCTTGCACTGGGGCTGCTCTACCTGCACCGTCGCGGCCTCGCTATGCAACCTGTACTGGATGCGCTGCATGCCATGGGTGTGCAGGCCCCATTTGTTAGTCAATTGCTAGAATGTTGCGCTTTCTACGGCACTGGCGACGTGCTAGCCTTACAGCGTTTCCTCAGTTGGGAAAATGAGTTGATGCCGCTAGCCGCAGCAGCAAACGCTTCTGGTGAACGTCTCATGCAGCAAATGCTGCTCCGTCTTTTTGATCGAATGTTGCAGCTCGGCTCCGATACTCAACGACGGGTGGTGCCGCTCGCACTGGGGCTTGCGTTCGTTTCTGATCCGCGCCTTGAAGTGGTCGACATACTCAGCAAATTGAGTCACGACGGGGACTCGGAAATAGCCGCTGGTGCTATTTTAGCCATGGGCTTCACAGCGGCCGGCACCAACCAAGCTCGAGTAGCTGGTCTGCTGCGGGAGCTGTCTGCTTTTTACGCCGAGGATCCGAGTATGCTGTTTATGGTGCGCCTCGCTCAGGGGTTAACGCACGCGGGACGCGGACTCTTGACCTTTGCGCCGTTCTCCGCGGATGCCACTGTCGTGGATGCGGTTGCAGCTGCAGGTCTGTTGACCGTACTGGTGCTCTGCCTTGGTGCCGGGTCCCTGCGGGAAACGCTTCTTGGCCGCCATCACTGGTTCCTCTACGCATTAGCACTGGCTGCTCGTCCACGATTTCTCGTTACTCTGGACGCTGACACGCAACAACCAGTGCCTGTTCTCGTTCGTGTTGGCCAGGCGGTAGATACTGTCGGTCAGGCGGGTCGTCCGCGAGGCATCACGGGCTTCCAGACGCACACCACACCGGTCCTCATCGGAGTCGGTGAGCGCGCTGAACTCGCCAGCGACGAGTGGGCCTGTTATGCGCCAGTGCTCGAGGGTCTCGTTCTTGTGCACCGCCGCGATCGCGTAACGGGCTCAGCGCAAAAAGCCTTGTAGAGCGGCGAATGGTCGCATTGCCGGCATCGGCAGCACGTACCTGGGGTACACCCTCTCGACGTCATCGTGATCGATGTTGTTGTTGTTGTTTTTCCGCTCGCGACCGCGAACCCCGAGCTGCCATGTAGACAGCGGCAAGGTGTCTTCGCGCGCTGTACGACTCGTATGCTCGGCTTCATTGACGACTTGAGTGCAACACCTGGACTGTGCACAAGTATGCGTTTGGAATCAGCGCGGAAACAACCAGTGTAACAGAAAAAGAACCCCAACAATACCCAGAACCCCGTAACAGAGTGCGTAAGAACTACCAGACCGTACCAGTTGTTCTAGTTTTCGCATTGAGTTGCGCAGTTGCTCTACAGTACGTCCCATCGAGTCGCTGAGATCCTGGTCCAGAAAACGGTTTTGGGTGATAACCTCCTCGTTGATTTGGATAGCCAACTCTTTCATAGCTCCCACTTTGCCGGAAAGCGCCTGAATTCGATCCTGATTCTGTTGCTCCAGCAAGTCCGCATACGCTACACCCGACAGGTCCGCTCGGTTCGCGACCTGGCTGCTGTGCCCGCTCCACGACATCGACGTCGAGGTGGACGCGGGTGTCGACGTTACCGTGCTGGGGAAGGCCGCACTTCCCGCTGTGTGTGCGGAACGGTCCGAAGTACTTCGTGCCATTGCCGGTGAAGGACAGCGCGATTCAGACAACGGCCTCGATGCTCGGTGCATTCACGGCAGCAGTGCTCTGCGTTCCGCTCGAAAAAGCGCCTGCACAGCGCTCGAAGCCGGTCGCTCGCCACGCAACTCGGGTACTGAAAAGCGCTTCGAGTCTGGAGTGTGCTTGTGGTTATTAACTGAGGCTCTGGTTGCCTCGGGAAAGCAATCGTACTCGCTTCAGTGCGCTCGAGGAACGCGTTTGGTGCTCGCTTGCCACAAGAACCGAATATAGAATGACAAGAGACAGGCGTCGACGGGTGTTGGTGCAGGCGCCTTGCGGTAACCGTTAAGGAAAGTCAGTTTCGTCGCGTGCGTAAACGTTGTGTGGCGAGTATTCGAGCCGTTTTCTCTATAAGAGGTTGAACAAACGTTGTAGAAAGGATATTATTTGTTTCGGGTTGGATCTTAGAGTGGCAGTGAAGGGTGTCGAGGGCAAATGCAAGCGCACTGGGACAGGCGTGGTATCTGGGGACACACCAGCAGCTGCAGACGCCAGCTCTATTTACAGGGCGAGAACGTACAGCTTCTGTTTGTTGTTTTACTGGATGATGAGTAGTCGCGAAATTCACATAGCGTGGTGTACGTATTCGAAGAGCATTGGAATTTTGTGTCTGTTTTATGTATGTCTGCTGGAATATTGGAAATAGGGTCGTGCTGTGGTCTTGGCGTTCAAGCCAGCCTGCACAGCACGTAGAAGTGCTGCGGCGAGACGATGCTTCTCTGCGCTCGTGCCAGTTAGATGAGGCTGTTTCCAAGGGTCTCAAGAACGCTGAACAGCGTCTTCGAGAGTTTTCGCATGGGCAGCACCGGCTCAGAGGGTGGCACTCAGCATGAACACTTTGCCGCCAGCCGTGGCGACCTGATACAACCGGAGCAGCAGTTTTCTTGGACAACCTGCAGCACCAGTTGTCCGGCGGAAAGCCCTAAATAGAGCCCGCTATTCGTTCTTGCACGCGCTGCAGTGGAGGTTTACTGGGACAAGATGTTTCGGTTTCATGCAACTCCGTTTCAGAACCGTATTCGATACATTGCCGGAAGGTTTCCCTGCCGTAGCTCGAGTCTCAGCGAGAGCGGCGCTCGACGCCGGCTACAGACTCAGTACATGCTTCATGACCCGGTTTTGCAGCACCGCTGATGAATACGGTGGCTCCTGCGGCGGCTGCGATGTCGCTAACGACAGCGTTTGCCAGTGCATATGTTTGCATTGCATCGCGCTGCGTGCCCGCGACTCTACCCGGAAACTCCGCTTAGCTCCGCTGTGCTCTTGCACAACGCCCTAACGGACAATGATATGGTAGGCTGCAGCGCATCGTCTTTGTACTGGGAGAGATGGTACACTGAGAAACGACGGATGCGACAATAGAGCTCTCTAAAACCGCGAAGCTGGTATCGCGGATGCGCGTACGCAAACGTATGCCGGTATCCCGCGGCAGACAAGTGTAAGCGTTCTTGATGGATGACGCGAGGTTGATGCATCGAAGAGGCCACTCCGGGATGCGGGTTTGCTTTCGACAAGCAGGCATGCGTATGTATACTTTTATTACCGTAAGCAACGAGTTCGATGTCGCGCGCGCAGCAAAACTTGCACTTAGGAGAGTTTGGAGCTCGAATTGAGACGCACTGCAAAGCAGGGCACGCTTATGGGGCAATTTGTGAAAATATTCGCTTTCCAAATGGAGAAGACGGAGGGCGCTTCTCCCCGCCGCCTCCGTCGGAATTCACGAAGACACGCATTTTTCGATTCGAAATTCGTACGTAAAGACGAACTGGAACTCCATATTCCATCCAGAGCAGAGAACAAGAATAATAGGGATATGAGAGGTTCGCGATCCGAAACGTCTCTAGGTGACCAGTACGTCTGATTTTTCGGAGAGCTAGCGGCTAACGCGGCATGAGCCCCGAACAGCGCACTGCAGCTCTTTGAGCACTCACACACAGATCTGCCAGTTCTCCCGAACGTACGCTCATCGAGTGAGACGAGCGTCCGTCGCTCCTGTCATTATCGGTCGCGTTTTCGCACAAAACAACAGTGCATGGGTCCCTGCGCGACGGTCTCGCCTAGAAGCTTGTGTTTCTCCTTGTCCATCAGTGTCTGCTGATCGCTGTTCGTATCGATGGTATGGAAACCGCACATACTATACGGTTTCTTTGGTCGGATTCCTTAAGGGCCAAATAGAATGCGTTGGACTGATGAAAAGGCATTCTCGCAGAAACAAAGCGCCGTTCTGGGTGCAAGGCACTTTTGATGGCGCCAAGAAGCAGTGTGGATGATCCGCCGGCTGGCACGTAAGTGGCCGGCTCGTACAGATACCGTCGTTCTTCGCTAAACTAACAGAGTCGGCATCAAGTCATTCTGCAACCTTTCTCCATCATGAAAGCATACGTCGGTTTTCTTGAATACCTAACGAGCAAAACAAATAAAAACAAAATGGGTGTGATCATGTATAACTTCCAGAGTCCACTGCACTGAATACAGCGGTACAAAAGTCAAACGCGCACGACTGCGAGCACCTCAGCGTCGGACCTGCGCTTGCGGGACGAGCTCTGAACGCCCTGGAAACGAGTGGCCTGCGAGCTCTGTCTCTAAAAACCCGGTCTCACAGTGCACCGTGCTGCGCCCTGATGCACGCTCCACAACATCATGCGCATCCGCGATATCCACGAGAAAGCTGGCATTCTCGTGGGCAATAACCAGCACCGTCTCACGTTGCAGCTGCGGCAGTAGTGACGCCAAGCGACGGGCACCCTCTTGATCAAGCTGTTGAAGAGCCTCGTCTAAGACCAGCAGATTACTACGATATCCCAGCTGATGACAGATGTACTCGGCAAAGGCCAAGGAAAGTGCAATACTGACTCGTCGCAACTGACCGCCGCTGAGCAGGCCTAGTTCTCGTTCCCGGAACGTGCCTGTGCGCGCGTCTCGACAGTAGACTTGCCAGACAAGTACTTCGAGTGCGTTCTCTGCGCGCGTGGTAGCCTTGGTAAGCTCCCGCTCCCGAGGACGCTGCGCTTGTCGGCGACGACGTATTCGCAGTAAAAGCGTATCATCGCTCAGATGTCGTAGGTAATGACCACAAAGCGTCTCGATGACTTGCAGGCTCTGATCCAGTAACTGGCTCGGTATGCCACCGCGATGAAATGCGCGCGCAAGGAATTCCAGACGATCCGCAGTATCCACAAGCGTGCGTTCATGCGCTACCGCTTCGTTTAACGTGGACTGTAGCGACGCGACGTGCGCAGTTGCCTCTAGGATCGCAGCAGCTATCGGTTGGAGTAGACGCTGTCGCTGCTGTTGAGTCCAGTCCAACGCTCGAAGGGCTCGGTCGTAACGCGCGCGCTGTTGTTCCTGGTGCAAACGCAGCTCTTGCTGCTGCAGCAGATGCTGTTCATATTCGGCTAGGAGCTGGCGATTCGTATCGAGCGTGCGCATAACAAGTGCGGCCTCCATGCTGCAACGATCGCTCGCTTGCGAAAGCTCATGCAAGTGCTCGGGTGTGGGGCGCAACGCCACCACTGCATCGAGGCGTTGCTCCAATGCATGCCGCTCCATGAATGCCGCTTCTGCGTCTCTGAGTTCGCGCTCCATGATCTGGATTTCCGCGTCCTTGTCGTGCCGCTGTGCGCGGAGGTCATCCAGCGCACTTGCCAGACGCTGGCGGTCCGTCTGTAGGGCCTGTAAACGATCAGCATACGACGCAGCATCTACTGGTTGGAGACACAGGGCGCAGAAAGTCTTCGACTGTGTTTGCTGCGGCTTTGCTGCTCCATCGCAATCTGCTGCGCTGGATGCCACCGGAGGTTGCTCCGAATGCAGCATCCGGTCCAAGTGGCGTATGCTGGCAACTGTGCTCTGCTCCTGGAGCTGAAGCTCTTGCAACGCTCGTTTGAGGTCTTTCACTTGTTCGTGCAGAGCCGTGCGGCGTTGCTCGAGGCTGCCCTGGCACACGGTTATTCCCGCATCGCCTTGGAGCTGCGCATGGAGCGCAGCCCACTGATCCCAGAGTCTCTGCGCCTGGGCAAGCTCCGCATGAAGTTTCGCCTCCTTGCGTTGCAGCTCCGCCAGAGTGGTCACGTCGGCATCGATGCTCGCTTTCAGGTGACGAATGCGTTCGCGGAGCGCCTCGAGAGACGTGTTGTCGTTGCCGCTGTCGATAGTATCCGAGGCCGATGCTTCCGCTGCGCCTTGCTGCCACTGCTCGAGACTCTGCTTCAGTTCCTGCTCTTGAAGATCGAGTTGCAGTCTTGTTTCTCGCTCTGTTCGAGCGAGCTCTTCGATTCGTTCCCGCTCGCGCTCTAACGCCTGTGAACAGCTCTGGATTTTTTGAGCAAGTTGCTGGCGTTCTTCACGCAGTGCTCGCTGTCGTGCAGTGACATGCGCATAGGCCTCGTTCCAGACTTGCAGCGGCAAGGCGCTCTCCAGAATCTCCTTAAACTCCTTGTCGGTTGTGGAGAGCAAGCCATGCAGATAATTCTGGCCAAAAAAGACTACATGTGGCAACAGTGAGAGATCAATGATCTCATTCAGTCGCTGTTGTGTTTCCTCGATGCTGAGGCGTGTGAGATCCCGGGAGTCGTACTCCACGAAAAGCTCCTGGTTATATCTTTCCCGCTGTTTCCCACTGCGGCGAACTTTCCTCCGCACCAAAAGCGGTTTTCCATTCACGCTAGCTCGCAATTCAACAAAACCTTCCGTAGCGTCCTCGTGCAGAATCCGCAACTGCGACACGTTACGTCGCAGATGAGGCCGCGGTTCCAGGCTCCCTGTTAGAGCCCATAGCGCTGCCATCGCCAAAGTCGTTTTTCCCGTACCATTCGAATTGCAACCGTCTTCATCGAGATTGCGTCCAGATACTTGGACGATCCCCCGATTGCGCAGCGGATACCAGATACCCGGTTTCGCGGGGATCGTACGCCATGCTCCATCCGCCGTAGCAGTAGCCGCCGCCACTCGCCCGCGCTTCACGACACCACCGTTGGATTCGAGGTCCTGGTGCGATTCTTCCGAAGCACTCGTGAGGCTAATCTGATGCCTTGTGCTCCCTGCTACGTCCATTGACAGCTGATCTACTTGGTTGCTATCCGGTTCAGTATGGAAACAGCCGAAATTATGGAGTCGCACAGAATCGAAGAGGACATGCACAGCACGCAAGCGCGAAAAAGATTCCCCGCGAGCAATTTTTGCGTTCGATTTTTGAATTTGTTCCAAAATCGAAAGTCCGAGCGCCAGCGTCGTTCCGTCCAACTGCTGCGGGTGCTGGCGCGCAAACAGGCGCAGCACATCGGCAGCGTCGAGGCGCTCCGCATTCGGCATTCGCAACTGAGGTTCAACAAAGGTGCGTTGCGCGCTGCTCGATGAAACTTTCTCATTTTCTGCTGGTGCATCCCATAGGCGCATACTTGCGTGAATGCCTCTGCGACGTAGTTCGTTATAGACATACTCCAAATCGTGGTCCATGTCTTTGGCACCGGCGGTGCGCTGTTGCTGCAGCTCGGATGCGGTGCAGAGCAGCGTAACACGATCACCGGGTCGAAAGCCCGTTGTCGCTGATGTTGTTGCTTCTGCCGCCGATGCAGGGATGCTAGCGCTTAGTTGTTGCCGAGCCTGTTTCAATGAAACGCGAAAGAAACGAGGTCCAATGGCTAGCGGCACGATTTCCTCTGTGAGCCAGTCCGTTGATCGCACGACAAGGAGATGTTTCTCTTGTCCTTCCTCAGCTCGTGTGACCTGATAGGGCGAGCCTACATACTGGATATGCGGATAGCCCGTCACCGTATGGGGCCGATGAAAGTGACCCGCATAGGTTGGTACTGGCGAAGGCGGGAAGAGCTCCGGTGCGATACCACCGGGCCCTCCATAGCGCATCTGGTTATTGAGCCACGCGCCCTGAATCTCCGCATGACAGAAGACAGCTTTCACATGGGGTCCGTGTTCTCGCAGCGCTTCCACTAGTTGCAGCGGACGCTTGCGATACGGCAGCCAGAGCGCATCAAACATCACTACAGGTTCGTCAAACACGAGCGCGAGACCAGGCTGCATCGCTGCCGCCACTGGGACCAGCGCGTGTTCCCGTCCGCAGATGCTTACCTGATCGTGATTACCTGGAAGCATCAGGCATGGTACAGTGAATTGCTGAACCGTCTCCAGGACCCGATTGAGGCATATGACAGGGATGCTTCCTCGTAGATGCCAGAAATCGCCAAGAAATATGATGCCCGCATCTCTGGCAGTGGCCAATTCATGAACTCGCTCAAGAACTTGCAAGCACGTCTCCAGCCGATTCGCATCGACATGAAGATCAGAGAAGACTACGTAGCGCGAGCAGACAAGTTCCGCACGACGAGTCGACAGCACTGGTGAAGAACCTGTCGTCATTCGAGGAGAAACTCGCCCGGATCTCCTTGCTGCCCATAGATTTGCGTTGTAAGCCGCGTGTGATGCCGTTCGTACCAGGCTGGTCTTTGGTTGCGTGATTGCTAGAAAACCGAGGCCCTCAGAGCGAGCGTATTTTCGACAGCGTATACTCCAGCGAGTGATTTTCGTGGCGTTTGCTCGCTGATTTCGAGCCCCAGCCCGGTAAAAAGGAGAGGCAAAGAGCACTGGAGAAGGTCCCCAGTGAAGCAACGCAGTCATTCTACGACTCATAGAAGCTGGGCTAGACACATGAGCTTCGAAGTGTAGCGGGCTAAGATCAACAGTTTCAATCGTTGCTGTGACTCGATGCAGCGCCGCGTACATATCCGCGAGCGGAATGCCAGCGATCGTCTGTTGCTGGAACAGCCAAACAAGACCTACCTACAGAACCTAACACCTGATAGAATATGTGCGCGCTGTTCTTCCAATTCTGTTTGAAACGAAACTATGCTCCTTTCGAGTTGAAGACTTTTGAGACGCGTCCCCTCCGTCCGCTACGTATAAGCGCTGAAACCTGGTATCGGACGTCCGTCGCGTACAGCCGATACGCAGGGACGCCTCTGGTTCCGGGCCTCTTGTTTTTAGGTAATCGACACCCAGAACGCGTTTCACTTCCAGTGAGATCCAAT